>Ga0233425_10000565_pt1 | contig 94563 bp, 104 predicted proteins | sample Watercolumn_Towu_2_FD_181712 | JGI IMG/M metagenome (GOLD analysis project Ga0233425, IMG submission 181712) | Freshwater microbial communities from Lake Towuti, South Sulawesi, Indonesia - Watercolumn_Towuti2014_140_MG | ecosystem: Environmental > Aquatic > Freshwater > Lake | place...
AGACGTCCTTGCTGATGTAGCGCCCGAACGTGTCGCGGATGAAATCGCGCTGCCGGAGCCCGTCGAGCATGCCGGCGAAGCTCTCCGAGAGCCGGCCGACCTCGTCCCGGCCGCGCACCGGCGGGAGCGTCACGGCGAGATTGCCCTCCGCCACCTCGCCCGCGGCGGACGTGAGAGTCTTGAGCGGCCGCAGCATCCGCGCGGAGAGCACGGCGAAGAGCGCGAGCCCGATCGCGAACAGTCCGACCGACAGCGCGGTGACCTGCATGGTCTTCATGCGGACGGCCGCCGCGACGGGATCGGCGAACTTGTTGAGCATGAGGATCGCGACGACCCGGCCGTCGCGCTTGAGCGGCGTGTTGATCTGGAGGAACTGCGCGTACTCCGTGCCCTTCACCTGCCCGCCGAAGAGCTGACTGCGCATCATCTCCCCGGCCTGCCACGTGTCCTCCGTGGCCGTGTAGGTCGCAGGAAAGAGGTCGTGGATGTGCGCAACGTCGCCGGGATCGAACTCGCCGTGGTCGATGGCGACGTAGACGTAGCGCCCCTCTTCGCCCCGTCGCAGCACCACCGCGTTGTCGACGTCGAACTCGCGCGTGATGCGCTTGAGCGTCGCGAGCAGCTCCGCGTAGTCGGCGCTCCCCTTGGCGTCGGGGCCCGTGATACGCGCGATCGCGGCCACGTCGAGCCAGGTGGCCCCGCGCTCCGCGAAGAACTCGAGCTTCGAGGCGAGGTTCTGGATCTCGGCGTCGCGGCTGTCGCGGTAGTACTGCCACGAGAGCGGGACCACGGCCACGACGAGGATGACGAGGAACAGCAGGACGTTCTTCGTGACGATCGAGCGCAGCATCGCTGGCTCGATGGTGCCCCGAATCGCGGGCCGCGTGTCACGAAATCGTCAGCTCTCCTCCGCGAGGAGCCGGGCGAGGAGGAACGCCCGTAGATGCGCCTTCATCTCGGCCGGCATGCCCGACGGCAGCGCCGCGCGCTCGGACGCGGCCGCGAGCTCGCGCGTGCGCCGGTACGTCCTGAGGTACGCCTGGCAGGGGCCGCACTCAGCGAGATGCTCCTCCAGCGACAGCAAAGTCTCCGGCGCCACCGTCATCTCGAGGTAGTCGGCGAGCAGCGCGATGACGTCCTTGCAGTTCATGACGCACCGTGGAAGTGACGGGTGAGACGCTCGCGCACGGCCATGCGCGCCCTGTGCAGGCGCGACTTGACCGACGCCACGGTGTCGCCGACGGCGGCGGCCACCTCTTCGTTCGACAGACCCTCGACGTCGCGCAGGATCAGCACCGCGCGATAGCGATCGGGCAGCCCGTCGATCGCCCGCGTCAGCACCGCGCGCGACTCTCTCGAGAGCAGCTCGGCCTCCGGCGTGCCCGACCAGTCGGCCAGCAGATACGCGCGGTCGCCCGCGCGATGCCCGTCGGCGAGGTACGTCGGCAGGTCGGCCTCGAGCGACGTCTCGACGTCGTGGCGCATGCCGCGACGCTTGTTCAGCGCGGCGTTCATCGTGATCCGGTACATCCAGCTCGAGAGCGCCGCGCGCCCCTCGAACGACGCGTGCTTGCGGAAGACCGTCACGAACACGTCCTGGACCACCTCCTGGGCGTCGGCCTCGTTCCGCGTGACGCCGTACGCGAGCCGGTACACCTTGTCGGCATACCCCTGCATCAGCGCCTCGATCGCCGAGGCATCGCCGCTCGCGAGCCGCGCGAGGAGATCCGCGTCGTCGCTCATGATCGTTCGAGGACGAACGTAGCACGCGGCGGGCGCCGCCGTCGTCACGGTGACGTCAGCTTTCGCAGGTAGACGATGTCACGGGCGAAGAACAGGTCGAGCGTCCAGTCGAGCATGACGCGGATCTTTCGCTCGAGTCCCGGGAGCTTCATCAGGTAGATCGTCCGCCAGAGCCACCAGGCGAGCGGACCCGAGAAGCGGACGCCGAGGATCTCGGCGACGGCGGAATGACGGCCGAGGCTCGCGAGCATGCCGAGCGGCGCGTAGGCGAAGCTCCGCCCGGCCCGTCCCTCGAGCCGCGCCGCGACGTTGTCCGCGGCCACGCGTCCCTGCCGGATCGCGTACTGGGCGGTCGGCGGATAGAGGGCGCCGCTCCCGGGGTCACGGACCGCCGCGCAGTCCCCGAGCGCGAAGACGTCGCCCCTGCCCGCGACGGCGAGCGTCGTGTCGACGGAGAGACGTCCGTTCGCGTCGCGCGGAAGATCGAGCGTGGCGAGCAGCGGATGGGGCGACACACCCGCGGTCCAGATCAGCTCGCCCTCGATCTGCTCGCCGGTGGACAGGCGCACGCACGTCTCGTCACAGCCGGCGATGCGCGTCCGGAGCCGCACGTCCACGCCGCGGCTCGCGAGCTTCGCGAGGGCGTAGGCGGACAGCGACGGGCTCACTTCGGGGAGGATGCGCTCGCCGGAGTGGACGAGGACCACGCGCACGTCGTCACGCGCGATCCCGGGATAGTAACGGCCGGCCGCGCGCACGAAGTCGTTGAGCTCGGCCGCCGTCTCCACGCCCGCGAAGCCGCCGCCGGCGACGACGAACGTGAGCAGGCGGCGCCGCGCGCGGGGATCGGGATCGAGGTCCGCGTGCTCGAATCGGCCGATCACGGCGTCGTGCAGATCGGCGCCGTCGGCGAGGCTCTTCATCGTCCGCGCGCGCGTCGCGACGCCCGGCACGCCGAAGAAGTTCGTCACCGAGCCGAGCGCCAGCACCAGGTAGTCGTAGTCGACCACGTACTCCGCGCACATCGCGCAGTGCCCGGCGACGACGAGCTTGCGCGCGACGTCGATCGCGCGCACTTCCGCCTGGCGCACCGACGTCCGGCGCAGGCGCGCGCGCAGCGGCGAGACGATGTGCTTCGCCTCCAGCGCTCCTGACGGCACCTCCGGAAGCAGCGGGGTGAACACGGAGAAGTTCTCGCGATCGAAGAGGACGATCTCGACGTCGTCCCGCCGGCGGAAGAGCCGCTCGAGCCGGGAGGCCGCCGCGGCGCCGCCGAACCCGCCCCCGACCACCACGATCCGTGTCGCCATGCGCCCCTCCTTCATCCCTTGGACACAGGCGGATGCCGGAACGGTGCGCGGCGCGGGCGGCGCACCGTTTCGCCCGCTCGCGGGGTCTCATCCGACGACGCCGCAGGACGGCGTGAACGCAAACCGAAAGGAGCCCCCATGAACACGAAGCTGCTGGTCACCTCCGCCGTTGCCGCCGCGCTCGCGCTGCCGCTCGTCGCGTTCTCCGAGCCGGCGCCCGCGCCGAAGTTCGAGGCCGAGAAGTGCTACGGGGTCGCCAAGGCCGGCAGGAACGACTGCGAGACCCGCACGTCGTCCTGCGCCGGCACCTCCAAGCGCGACAGCCAGAAGGACGCGTGGATCTACATGCCGAAGGGCGCGTGCGAGAAGATCGTGGGCGGCGCGCTCCAGCCGAAGGCGTAAGAGCGGCGCGATGCGATCGTGCGACGTCGGCGTGCGCAGGCTTCCGGCCGGAGCCGGCATCGGCCTGCGCGCGCCGCACGTCGCGGCGATCGCGGCGCGACGACCGGCGATTCCGTGGCTCGAAGTGCACGCCGAGAATTACATGCACGGCCCCGCCCTGCGTGACCTGCTGCGACTCCGCGCGGACCACGACATCAGCGTGCACGGCGTCGGGCTCTCGCTCGGTACCGACGGGCCGCTGGACGCGCGCCATCTCGAGCGTCTCGCGCGGCTCGTGGAGCGGCTCGAGCCCGCGGCGGTCTCCGAGCACCTCTCGTGGAGCGTCGCGGGCGGCGCGTACCTGAATCACCTGCTGCCCCTGCCGCTCACGGAGGAGGCGCTGACGGTCGTCGCCGGGCACGTGGATCAGCTGCAGACGCGGCTGCGCCGTCGCGTGCTCGTCGAGAATCCCTCGAGCTATCTGCGCTTCACCAGCTCGACGATGTCCGAGCCCGAGTTCCTCGCGGAGCTTGCGCGCCGCACGGGCTGCGCGCTGCTGTGCGACGTGAACAACATCCACGTCAGCGCCCACAACCTCGGCGGCGACGCCGCCGCGTATCTCGATGCGCTCCCCGCGGACGCGATCGGCGAGATCCATCTCGCGGGACACGCGGCAAACGACGCCGACGGCCTGACGGTCCTGATCGACGACCACGGCAGCCGGGTCGCCGATGCGGTGTGGCGGCTCTACGCTCGCGCGCTGGAGCGATTCGGCCCGGTGCCAACGCTGATCGAGTGGGACACGAACCTGCCGGCGCTCGACGTGCTGCTCGAGGAAGCGGCGCGCGCGCAAGCGCTGCTCGAGTGCCATGCCGTCGCTGCGTGAGGTGCAGACGGCGTTTCGCGACGTCCTGCTCGGCGGCGACGCCGCGCCGGCGCTCGACTCCATCGCCGGCGACGGGCTGGCCGTCGCCGCGCGGCTCGCGATCTACCGCCACCACGTCGGCGCCACGCTGACCGACGTGCTGCGCGCGACGTTTCCCGTCGTGTGCCGGCTGGTCGACGAGCGCTTCTTCGGGTACGCGGCCGACCGGTTCATCGCGGCCTTCCCGCCCGAAGGCCCGTGCCTGCACGAGTACGGCGAGCGCTTTCCCGCGTTCCTCGCGTCGTTCCCGCCGTGCCGCGCGCTCGTCTACCTGCCCGACGTCGCGCGCCTCGAGTGGGCGATGTGCCGCGCCGAGCACGCCGACGACGCCGACCATCTCGATCCACGCGCGCTGGCGGGCATCGAGCCCTCGGCGTGGCCGCGGCTGCGCTTCGCGTTGCATCCGTCGATCACGCTGCTCGCGTCGCCGTGGCCCGTCGATCGAATCTGGCGCGCGAACCAGCCCGGCGCCGATCCGGAGACACTCGTCGACCTCGACGCGGGCGGCGTCCGCCTCGAGCTGCGACGCCGGGACGACGACGTGGTGTTCCGCGCGCTCGATCGCGGCGCGTACGCCCTGCGCCGCGTGCTCCACGAGGGACGGACGCTCGCCGCCGCCGCGGACGCCGCGCTCGCGGAGGACCGCGGCTTCGGTCTCGCGGCGGCGCTCTCCGAGCTGTTCACCGACGACTCGCTGGTCGACGTGACCCACACCACAGAGGAGAACGAGCCATGCACACCATGCCCCTGACGACCACGTCCACGTCCGCCACCATCCGCGCCCGCGTCGCGGACGCCCTCGCCCTGCTCGAGCGCTTTCCCGCGTCGATCCGGCAGCTCATCTTCAGGCTCGCGGTCGGCAGCGTGTTCCTGAAGGCCGGGCTCACGAAGGTCGCGAGCTGGCAGACGACGGTCGCGCTGTTCCGCGACGAGTACCAGGTGCCGGTGTTCTCGCCGGATCTCGCGGCGACGATGGCCGCCACGTTCGAGCTCGGGTGCTCGGCACTGCTGATCGCGGGGCTCGCGACGCGGCTCGCCACGCTGCCGCTGCTCGGCATGCTGGCCGTCATCCAGGTCTTCGTCTACCCGAACGCGTGGGCGGATCACCTGACGTGGGGCTCGATCCTGCTCGCGGTGCTGACGGGCGGTGCGGGGCGCGTCTCCCTCGATCGGCTGCTGGGTCTCGAGCGCTGAAACGCCGACGGCCGGCTCCGCGGGGAGCCGGCCGTCGATCAGATGATTCCCCGAAGGGGGGAGAGGGTTACGAGGCCGTAACCGGGTTACTGGCCTTTCACCATGAAGTGCGCCCGGCGGTTCTTCATCCAGCAGCTCTCGTTGTGCTCCTGGCACATGGGCTGCTCTTCGCCGAGGCTGACCACCGAGATCCGACCGGCATCGATGCCGCGCGAGACCAGGTAGTCCTTGCTCATCTTCGCGCGCCGCTCGCCCAGCGTGAGGTTGTACTCGTTCGTCCCACGCTCGTCGCAGTGGCCCTCGATCATGAGGAGCGCCTGCGGACGGGCCTTGAGCCACGCCGCGCCGGCCTCGAGCACGCGCTTCGCCTCGGGGCGGAGGACGTACTGATCGAACGCGAAGTGGATGTCCGGCATCTCGGCCACGGGCACGTACGCGTTGCGGTCCGGGCGGTCACCAGCCCCGTCCTTCCCGTCCCAGCCCTGCGCCGCCCCAGGGAGCGCTGACGCATCTATCCCCGTCGACGGATGCTTGGCGCAACCCGCGGCCGCGAGGACCAGCAGGCTGCCTGCGATCACCATCGCTCGTCCCTTCATCGCGAGACCTCCTTCTCGTTGTTAGCCGCAGGGCGGCGTTCAACGGGATCTATCGGCCGCGGCGACGAGGGACTTGAGTCGCCACCCTCCTGGTGGCCTTCCTACCGGCGCGGCTTCGCGGCGTGCTGCTCCTTGCCCGCCGCGACGCAAGCCCGGTAGGGCTGCCCGCACAGTCAGTCGAAGCAGGTGTGGTCCTGGTTCGACGTGTAGGAGAAATCCTGGCCGTGGCCGCAGTAGATCTGCGGGATGCTCGCGCCGGGCAGCGCCGCGTAGAGATAGAACGCGGGCTTGAGCGCCGGGAGGATCGTGCTGCCGCTCGGCGCCGCGGGCTTGGCGCCCTTCGCCTCCGCCGAGAACGCCACGATCTCGTAGCCGCCGAATTTTCCGCCCTGGAACGCCGCGGGCAGCGCGAGCTCGAAGTCGCCCTTGGTCTTGCCGACGGTGCCCGCGCGATACGGGACGCGGCCGAGATGCTCGGCGCGCTTCGCCCGCGTGTCGTAGAGCCACGCGTGCAGCTCGGGCCGCTGCTTCGGCAGCTTCACGCCCACGTACGTGCCCCGGAAGACGTTCGCCTCGCGGTCGTACGCGATCGTGCCCCGCGGGCTGCGATCGCCGGGATCGAAGCGGTACCCGTCGATGACCCAAGACCCTTGCAGCTCGCTGACGTGCGCCGGCGCGGCTGGCGCCTGCGCCGCCGCGGGCGCTGGCGTCGCCAGCGTCGCGGCGAGCAGACTCGTGGCGAGGACGATCGTGCCCGCGAACGGGTGGCTCATGGGTGGCTCCCTTCGGCGGCGAACTTGTAGCCCTGGCGGTGGACGGTGAGGATGCGCGCGGGATGCTCGGGATCGCGCTCGAGCTTCTGGCGCAGGCGCAGCACGTGCGTGTCGACCGTGCGCGTCGTCGGAAACTGCTCGTAGCCCCACACCTCGTCGAGCAGGCGGTCGCGCGTGATCACCTCGCCTCGGTGCTCGACGAGGTAGACGAGCAGGTCGAACTCCTTGCGCGTGAGCGTCACCTCCTCGCCGGCCCGGAAGACCTGGCGCGCGCGGCGCCGCACCCGCACGTCGTCGAACGCGAACTCCTCGAACTTCTCGCGCGGCCCGGGCCGCCGCAGCACCGCGCGCACGCGCGCGAGCAGCTCGCGCAGCGAGAACGGCTTGGTCACGTAGTCGTCGGCGCCGAGCTCGAGGCCCTGCACGCGGTCGGCCTCCTCGCCGCGCGCGGTGAGCATGATGACCGGCACGTCGATGCCCTTCTCGCGGAGCCGGCGCAGCACCTCCCACCCGCTCAGCTTCGGCATCATCACGTCGAGGAGGATCAGGTCGAGGGCCTCCCGCGCGGCCACCGCGATCGCCTCGGCGCCGTCGTTCGCGGTGAGCGCGGTGTAGCCCTCGAACCTGAGATTGTCGGCGAGGCCCCGCACGATCTCGGGCTCGTCGTCGACGATCAGGATGACGGGCACCGGCGCGAGCCTCTCAGCGCACCGGCAGATGGATGGTGAAGCGGCTGCCCGCGCCGGGCCGGCTCTCGACCGTCACGCGCCCGCCGTGCGCGTGCGCGACGTGACGGACCAGCGCGAGCCCGACGCCGCTGCCGCGGCGCCCCTGCGTGTCGCTCCGGCCGACGCGATAGAACTTCTCGAAGATCCGCGCGTGCTCCGCCGGCGCGATCCCGATGCCCTCGTCGGCGACGGAGAGCGCGAGCGCTCCGTCCACGAGCGCCGCGGCGACGCGGATCGACTTGCGCTCGCCGGAGTACTTGATCGCGTTGTCGATGAGGTTGCCGAGCGCCTGCCCGACCGCCGCCGCGTCGATCATCACGTCGGGCAGATCGGGCGCGACGCTGACGTCCACCTTGAAGCCGCCCTGGGCGAGCGGATACGCGAACGGCTCGAGGCTCTCGCGCACGAGCGGCTCGACCGCGGCCCGCGCGCGCTCGTACGTCCGCCGTCCGCCCTCGATGCGCGAGAAGTCGAGCACGTTGTCGATGAGCCGCGAGAGCCGCTCGCTCTCCCGGGTGATCACGCGGTAGTACTCCTCGCGCTTCGCGGCGTCGGTCACGCGGCCCATCTCGAGCGTCTCGCCGAACATGCGGATGACGGACAGCGGCGTCTTCAGATCGTGCGAGACGTTCGCGACGAAGTCCGCCTTGAGCTGCGCGACCTCGCTCTCGCGGCGCATGAGCCGGTACGTCGTCACCGCGCCCGCGAGGATGACGACGAGCAGCACGCCGAGCGCCGTGGTGAACAGCATCACCTGGCGCCGGACGGCCCCGTGCGGAGAGAAACCCGGCGGCTGATAGAGCGCGACCTGCCAGCCCGGCAGCCCTTCGCGCAGGCGGGAGGACGCCACGCGCCGCGCGTCCCCCAGCGGCTCGCGCGCGTAGACCGGGCGCTCCTCGGGATCGAGCAGCGCGAGGATCGTCGGCGCCTCGGGACCGCCGAGCGTCTTCTGCAGGGCCTCGCGAACGGCCCCGTCGGCGAGCACCCCCGCGAGCGCATCGGGGCGGGTGTCGCGCGCGGCGACCGCATCGCTGAGACGGACGATGACGTCGCGCGGCACGTCGCGCAGGACCATCTCGACCTTTTCCGCCGCCATGGCCGCCATGTCCCGCGCCTGCTCCCGCACGACGACCTCCGCCGACCGCTCCCACTGGCGCAGCGAGATCCAGCCGAGGGCCGCGAGGACCGCGGAGGCGACGACCACGGAAACCAGCGCCCAGCGAGAGAACGTGGTCATCGCCCTCCCATCGTGAAGCCTCCCGCCGCCGGCGGTGTCACAGAGATGTCAATTACAACATTGGCACGCTCTCGAAGACCGCGTATACGACGCTCGTGCCCAGTGGCGACGTGATCCACGCAACAGCGCGCGGGCGTCGCATCACCGACGCCCGGCCGATGCCGCGCCTCGGCCTCTTCGACGCCGTCTGCATCATGGTGGGCACGGTGGTCGGCGTCGGCATCTACGAATCGCCCGCCGCCGTCGCGGCCAACGTGTCGGGGCCCGGCGCGATGATGCTGGTGTGGGCGGCCGGCGGCGGCCTCGCGCTGCTCGGCGCGCTCTGCTACGCCGAGCTCGCGACCACGTACCCGCGCGCGGGCGGCGACTACGTCTATCTCACGCGCGCGTACGGGCCGCCGGTCGGCTTCCTCTATGGATGGGCGGACCTGCTCGTGGTGCGCACCGGTTCCATCGCCGCCATGGCCTTCGTCTTCTCGGACTACCTCGCCCGCGTGCTGCCGTTCGGCGCGATCACCTCCGTGCTCTACGCGGCGGCGCTCGTCGCCGTGCTCACGGTGATCAACGTCGTCGGCGTGCGGCACGGCGCGTGGACCCAGAACACGCTCACCGCGGCGAAGGTCGCGGGCCTGCTGATCATCGCCGGGCTCGCGTGGCTCGCGCCGGCGGCGCCCGCCCCCGCGCGCGTGTCCGCGCCCGCGGGCTCGATCGCGCTGGCGCTGATCTTCGCGATGTGGACGTACGGCGGGTGGAACGAGCACGCGTACGTCGCGGCGGAGATACGGTCGCCCCGGCGCAACATTCCGCGGTCGCTGCTGCTCGGCACGCTGGTCGTCACGCTCGTCTATCTCGCCGCGAACGCCGCGTTCGTCTACGCGCTCGGCTTCGAGCGGCTGCGCGCGTCGCCGGAAGTCGCCGTCGAGGTGCTCGCGGGCACCGTGGGGACGCACGCCGCGGTGGTCGTCGCGCTGCTGGTCGCGCTGTCCGCGTGCGGGGCGGTGAACGGGCACATCCTCACGGGGGCCAGGATCGGCTACGCGCTCGGCCAGGATCACGCGCGGCTGGCGTCCGTCGGCCGCTGGAGCGTGAGATTCGGGACACCGGCGCGGGCGCTCGCGGTGCAAGGGCTGGTGACGATCGCGCTGATCGCCGCGTTCGGCACGCGCGACGGATTCGAGACCTTCGTGAAGTACACCGCGACGGTGTTCTGGAGCTTCTTCTGTCTGACCGGGCTCGCGGTGCTCGTGCTGCGCCGTCGCGACCCGGACACCGCGCGGCCGTATCAGGTGCCGGGCTATCCGGTCACGCCGCTCCTCTTCTGCGCGTCGTCGGCGTACATGGTCTATGGCTCGATCTCGTACGCGCCGATCGAGTCGCTCGCCGGCGTCGGCATCGTACTCGCGGGCATCCCCGTCTACTGGCTCTGCTCGCGGCCGTGATCGCGGCGCGCTAGGAGATTCCCGCCAGCGCCATCACGTGACGCATCCGCGCGGCGGCCCCGTCGGGATCGCGGAAGAGATGCGCCTGATCCGCAAGCTCGAACAGCCGCGCGAGGTGCAGCGCCGAGCGCGCGCTCTCCATGCCGCCCACCATCCGGAAGTGATCCTGGTGGCCGTTCAGATACGCCATGAACACGACGCCGGTCTTGTAGAAGCGCGTCGGATCGCCGAAGAGGTGGCGTGAGAGCGGCAGCGTGGGCGCGAGGACCCGGTCGAACTCCGCGCGGTCGCCGCGATCCAGCGCGCGCAGTCCCGCCGCCGCCGCCGGCGCGATGACGTCGAAGATGCCGAGCAGCGCGTCGGAATGTCCCTGCGTGTCGCCGCCGATCGTCGTCGGATAGTCGAAGTCGTCGCCCGTGTACATGCGCACGCCCTTCGGGAAGCGGCGGCGCATCGCGATCTCGCGATGCTGCGCGAGCAGCGAGATCTTGACGCCGTCGATCTTCGCGGCGTGCTCGTGGACGATCGCGAGCAGTGTCTCGGTCGCGCGATCGAGGTCCGGCGAGCCCCAGTAGCCGGCGAGCGCCGGATCGAACATGTCGCCGAGCCAGTGGATGATCACGGGCTCGCGCGCCTGCGTGAGGATGCGGCCGTAGACCTTCGCGTAATCCTCGGGGCCCTTCGCGCACGCGGCGAGCGCGCGGCTCGCCATCAGGATGATGCGGCCGCCCACCGACTCGATGTAGCCGCAGTGCGCCTCGTACTCGGCTTCGACCTCCGCGAGCGTGACGCCCGGCGCCGGCGGCAGGTCGTCCGTCCCCGCGCCGCTGAACACGATCGCGCCCGGCACGGTGCGCGCCTCGGCGACCGTCCGTTTGATCAGCTCCTTTGCAGCGCTCCACGGGAAGCCCATCCCGCGCTGCGAGGTGTCCATCGCCTCCGCCACCGCGAGGCCGAGCGACCAGAGGTAGCGGCGATACGCGAGCGTCGTGTCCCAGTCGACCGCGACGTCGAGCGTCGGGTTGATGTTCGCGCGCGGATCGGCAACGACGTGCACGGCCGCGAAGCCGATGCGGCTCGTGATCGGGCCTGGCGCGAGCGGAAAATCAGCGGCGGGGCCGAGACGATAATCGACGACGGAGCCGTCGGGACGAGGCAGGCGAACGCTGGCGGCCATCGAGAGATCTCCTCGTGGATAGGCTGGCCTTATCGTAACCGAGGTCGGGGAGCGGTCGATCAGCGGAGACGCGGCATGGCGGAGCCCATCCCGTGCGCCTGCAGCACGCCGCCGTTGCCCACGTGGCAGGGATCCTCGACAAGCTGCAGCGCGGCCACCACGTGGCAGAGCTCGTGCGCGTCGATCTCGAACGTCGCCGGCGACGGCAGCGTCTCCGCGTAGCGCACGATCTTCACCGCGCGCACCGGGAGCAGCGCGTTCGGATTCTTGACCGGGAACGACGCCTGGCATCCGAGCACGCGGCCGAACACGCCGACCTCGGCGCACTCGCGGCGCACGGTCTCGACGTCCTCGCTCACGATCAGCGTCATCAGATGCGTCGGGCCGCCGGCGATCGGGCCGAACTGCGCGACGCGCGTGCCGGTCGCGCAGCCCGTCAGCGCGACGACGGCAACCGCGGCGAGCACGAGCGTGCGAAGAGTGCGCGCCGGCATGTCGATCATGTCGGGAGCAATCGACCTGCCACGCGCGAGTCTTGAGCGCGTTCTCGCGAACACGAAAGGAAACGGGACGTTAGCGACGCATGTTAGTTAGGCCGCCGTTATGGGCGGCCGGCCTGCATTGCGCCAGCGCTCTGGTGCCGCCGCCAGAATTCAAGCCGCAGGTCCACGAAGTGAATCTTTCGAACGTGCGTGTATTGACAGTGTCGCGGGCGCCCCTGTAGCGTGAGCGCCACTCTCCCTCCGGAGGTCAGCGGCCATGGCGGACAAGGCCCTCACGAAGGTCGTCCTCTCCGACAAGGACATTCCGACGAAGTGGTACAACATCATGGCCGACTTCAAGACGCCGCCGCCGCCGGTGCTCCATCCCGGCACGGGGCAGCCGATCGGTCCCGCAGATCTGGCCCCGCTCTTCCCGATGGAGCTGATCAAGCAGGAAGTCTCGCAGCAGCGCTGGATCGAGATTCCCGACGAAGTGCGGGACATCTACAAGCTGTGGCGCCCGAGCCCGCTCTTCCGCGCGCGGCGCCTCGAGAAGGCGCTCGGCACGCCGGCACGCGTCTACTACAAGTACGAGGGCGTCTCCCCGGCGGGCAGCCACAAGCCGAACACGGCGATCGCGCAGGCCTACTACAACAAGAAGGAAAAGGTCGCGCGTCTCAGCACCGAGACCGGCGCCGGCCAGTGGGGCTCGGCGCTCGCGCTCGCCTGTCAGATGTTCGGGCTGCAGTGCAAGGTCTACATGGTCAAGGTGTCGTACCAGCAGAAGCCGTATCGCCGCGTGATGATGGAGACGTGGGGCGCGCAGGTCGTCGCGAGCCCCAGCGCCGACACGCAGGCCGGCAAGAAGATCCTCGAGAAGGATCCGGACTCGACGGGCAGCCTCGGCATCGCGATCAGCGAGGCCGTCGAGGACGCGGCGACCCGCGACGACACCAAGTACTCGCTCGGCAGCGTGCTCAATCACGTGCTGATGCATCAGACCGTGATCGGGCAGGAGGCGAAGAAGCAGCTCGAGAAGTTCGACGACGAGGCTGACGTCGTCATCGGCTGCGCCGGTGGCGGCTCGAACTTCGCCGGCCTCTCCTTCCCGTTCGCCCAGGACAAGCTCACCGGCAAGAAGAAGAAGCTGCGCATCATCGCGGTCGAGCCCTCCGCGTGCCCGAGCCTGACGAAGGGCCTCTACACGTACGACTTCGGCGACACCGTGGGCATGACGCCGCTGGTGAAGATGCACACGCTCGGGCACGGCTTCATCCCGGCGCCGCTCCACGCCGGCGGCCTGCGCTATCACGGCATGGCGCCGCTCGTCTGCAAGCTCTACGACGAGAAGGTGATCGAGGCCGTCGCGGTGCCGCAGCTCGCGACGTTCCAGGCGGCGCTCGAGTTCGCGCGGACCGAGGGCATCATTCCGGCTCCGGAGTCGGCGCACGCGATCCGGGTCGCGATCGACGAGGCGCTGCGCTGCAAGAAGGAAGGCAGGAAGCAGACGATCGTCTTCAACCTCTCCGGCCACGGGAACTTCGACATGGGCGCGTACGAGGCGTACCTCGCGGGCAAGCTGCAGGACTACGAATACCCGGCCGACAGGATCGCCGAGGCGCTGCGCGGCGTGCCGCAGGTGAAGGCGTGACGATCGGGCGCCGGCAGTTTCTCGCGGGAGCGGTGGCCGCCGTCGTTGCCGCGCCGGCGGCCGTGCGTGCGCAAGGCAAAGGCAAAGTCCGCCTCGCCTATCTCCAGCTCGGCTGGGCCGGCACGGAGATCATCCACAAGGAGGACCTGCTCGCGAAGCACGGCTGGCAGGCGGAGTACTCGATCGTCCCCGGCGCGCCGGGCCCCCTGCTCGCGCAGCTCGCGTCGAAGAACGTGGACGCGATCGACATGAGCTTCGCGCTGGCGGCGAAGGCGTTCGAGGACGGCGTGCCGCTGAAGGTCACGGGCGTCGCCACCGCGGTGCTCGGCGCGATCGTCGCGCGCAAGGATGCCGGGCTCACGAAGGTCGAAGACCTCAAGGGCCGGAAGGTCGCGGCCGTCGTCGGGACGTCGACGTTCTTCGACATCCGCGCCCTGACGCTGAAGGGCTACGGCTTCGATCTCCAGAAGGACACGCAGATCGTCACGGCGACGGCGCCGCCCGACATGGCGACGCTGCTCGCGAAGAAGGACGTCGACGCGATCGTCGCGTGGCAGCCGATCAGCGACTCCGTCGTGCTGAACGGCACCGGCGTCTACCTCGCGAAGCAGATCGACCTCTGGCGCAAGGCGACCGGCCGCGCGAGCGGCTTCCCCGTCCACGTCTGCTATCTCGTGCACGGGGACTTCCTGAAAGCGCACCCCGCGATCGCGGGCGATCTCAACGCGGCCCAGAAGGACGCGGTCGAGATCTGGTACGGCAAGCCGGATCGCGCCAAGGCGATCGTCGGCGAGGTGACGAAGCTGCCGCCGAACGTGATCGACGTCGCCTACAAGGAGACCGTGAGGATGCTCTCGGGCCTCCCCGACGAGCAGGTCGAGACGCTGATCGCGCAGCTCAAGATCAACAAGGAGTTCGGCTTCCTGAAGTCGGACATCTGGGACAACCCCGATCGCATCCGCAAGGAATTCTTCCACAAGGCCTAGCGCCGGGGATGACGCCGCGCTGGGTCGATAGGCTCCACCTCCCGACCCTCGCGGTCGTCATCGCCCTGCTCGGCGTGTGGGCGCTCGTGTCGGCGAAGTACGGCGCCTACGTCCTGCCCTCGCCCGCGCTCGTGGCCCGAGGGCTCGTCGACGTCGTCGTCACCGGCGAAGTGTGGAAGCACACCGGGGCCTCGCTCGCGCGCATCCTCGTCGGGTTCGGCGGGGCCGTCGTCGTCGCGTTGCTCCTCGCGCTGGCGGCGTTCGTCTCCAGGACCGCGCGCGGCGTCGTGCACGACGTCGTGGCCGTGCTCAACGCCACGAGCGTGTTCGTGTGGATCGTCGTCTCGATCATCTGGTTCGGGCTCTCGAACTGGGCACCGATCTTCACCACGTTCATGATCACGCTCCCCGTCGTCGCGTCGAACCTCGTCGAAGGCGTCGAGAGCGTCGACCGGCGGCTGCTCGAGATGGGCGACGTCTACCGTCTCGGCGGGCGGGCGAAGTTCACGGCGATCGTCGTGCCGTCCACCCTGCCCTACCTGATCGCCGGCATGAAGGTGGGCTTCGGGCTGGCGCTGAAGGTCTCGGTCGTGGCGGAGATCTTCGGCGTCACGACCGGGATCGGCTACATCATGAATTACAGCCGCGAGATCCTCGCCACGCAGATGGTCTTCGTGTGGGCGCTCGTGATGATCCTCGTGATGATGGCGACGGACCGGATCGTGTTCGACCCGCTCTCGCGGCGGATGAGCGCGTGGCGGTAAAGCTCGTCGTCGACGGCGTCGGCAAGGACTTCCTGATCCCGGTCATCGACCATGTGTCGTTCACGGTCGACGCGGGCGATTTCTTCTGCCTGCTCGGCCCGAACGGCTGCGGCAAGACGACCCTGCTCCGCATCATCGGCGGCATCGAGCCCGCCACGCGCGGGCGCGTCACGCTCGACGGCGAGGCGATCGTCGCCCACCAGCCGCACGAGCGGAAGGTCGGCGTGGTCTTCCAGGAAGACCGGCTGCTGCCGTGGAAGACCATCCGCGACAACGTGGCGCTCGTGCTGCGTCCGCTGCGGCTCGCGCCGGGCGAGCGGACCGCGCGCGTCGCGCGCTACCTCGACCTGGTCGGGCTCCGCGGATTCGAGGACTACTATCCGGCGCGCGTGAGCGGCGGCATGCGCCAGCGCGCCGTGATCGCGCGCGCGCTCGCGATCGAGCCGGACGTCCTCTTGATGGACGAGCCGTTCGGCGCGCTCGACGCGCAGAATAGACGGATCATGCAGCGCGAGATCCGCCGGATCTGGCGGGAGACCGGGCGCACGATCGTGTTCGTCACCCATTCCATTGAGGAGTCTGTCGAGGTCGGCACCACGCTCGTCATGCTGTCCGCGCGTCCGTCGCGGATCCGCGCGCTGATCCGGAACGACGACCCCGGTCAGCGTGTGAAGCTGGTCGACGACCTCGACACGATGATCATGGAAGAAGTCGAGCGCCAGCAGGGCGCGAGCGACGGCCGCACGTAGCCGTCAGGCGGCGGCGACCGCAGCCCACCGCGCGTAGAGTCGCCGCGCGCCGTCGATCGCGCGGCGCACCGCCGGCACGACGACCGCGGGCGGGGCCGGACGGCGCGCGGCTTCCGCCGCCGCCGCGCGCGACTCGGCCAGCATGTGCCTCACGTAGAACTCCATGTAGTACTCGTTCATCTCCATGGCCGGCTCCTTCAGGCGGCGAGCGGCGCCGCGAAGGGCGCCGCGCGTCTCACGACGATGTGCACGTCCGCGATCTGGTCGCCGAGCACGCGCTCCGTGATCGCGATCAGCCGTCCGACGTCGCGCGCGCGGCGCGCGGGCACCGCGAGGACGACGCGCCAGCCGCCGAACGCGCGCTTCTCGACGACGGGCGAGACGATGGGGCCGAGCTCCGCGTGGATCGCGTCGGTGAGCAGCACCTGGCGCGCGGCGATCGCCGCGTGCGCGCGCTGACGCGCTTCGATCGCGATCATGAGCGTGACGAGCGCCAGGACGGGCGCGAGCAACACGGCGAGGGCGGCGACGACCGTCAGCATCGGAGCCTCCATGCCGCCTGGCGGCGGTCGATCGAGCGCGCCAGCTCGCGCGCGTCGCCACGCAGCGGCAACGCACGGCGCGCGCGTTCCTTGAGATGCCGCGTGCTCCGCCGCAGATGTGCGATCGCGAGCGATCCGAGCGCGGCGAGCGCTCCGAGGGCCAGCAGCCCGAGCACGATGACGAGACGAAGTTCAGTGGCGCTCATGGCGTCCTCCTTCGCTTCTGAGACACCTCTGGGATGCGGACGTGAAGCGGAAGGACGCGACGGCGCCGCGAAAATCTCGCGACGAACGCGTGACGGGCGAGCGGGCGCTACGCGGAGAGCGGGTGGAGGTCGGGCCGGCAATCCGTGCACGGCGTGAGGCCGGCGGATTCGGCGCGATCGCGCGACCCGAACAGCGTGAGCCGCCACAGCGGCAGCGTGGGGAGCGCACCGCACGTGGGCAGGCAGTACGCGTTGTCGTGGTCCGCGACGTGATACATCGCCTCGCGCTCGATTCGTGGCTCTCGGCGCGCGTGCGCGACGTGCACGCCCTCGAGATTCAGCAGGCGCTCCTTGAGCGAGAGCTTGTCACCCGCGTACCCGGTGAGCGCGCCCGTGCCGCCGATCACCCGGTGACACGGCACCACGATCGGCAGCGGATTGCGGCGCAGCGCCTGCGCCACCGCGCGCGTCGCGGTCGGCTTGCCGATCTCGCGCGCGAGCCGCGCGTACGAGATCACCGCGCCGTAGGGCAGCGCGGCCGTCGCCTGGAGCACTTCCCGCTGGAAGTCACTGCCCGCGAGACGGTAGTCGAGCGGCCACGCCAGCCGGGTGCGCTCGCCGGCGAGGTACTCGAGGATCTGCTGATAGAACGTCTCGGTCTCGGCGCCGTCCTCCAGGACCTCGACGCCGGCGCGCCGCAGCGCGCGCGAGGCCTCGACGCCGCGCGCGGAGTCCATGTACTCGACGAGCACGACGCCTTGCTCCGAGCGCGCGATGAGCAGCGGGCCGAGCGGCGAATTCCACACGCGCGCCGTGACCGCGCGACGCATCAGCTCGGCGAGGCGCCACTCGAGATCGCCGCGCGCGCGATCCGCGCGATCGCCGCGGACGGGCACGCGCCGGATGTCGCCGACGATGCGGTCGATCGAGCGATAGCGACCGAGCTCCGCGCGGCACGACCGGCAGGTGGCCACGTGCTCCTGCACACGCGCTTCGGTGCCCGGCACCGCGTCGCCCGTCGCGGCAGCGACGAGGTCCGGCTGGATCGCGCGACAGGACGGGGTCGGGCTCATGCGGACTCCTCTGGAGTCCCCTCGGCGGCGCGAAGCTGGGTGTCGTCGAGGGCGATACGGATCTTGCGGAAGGCCTGGAAGACGTGGGCGCGGGCGCTGTCGCTGGAGCACGCGAGGCTCTTCGCGATCTCGTCGTACGGCAGCTCGTGGATCTTGCGCATCACGAACGCCGCGCGCTGCTTCACGGGCAGCGCGTCGATCACCGCTTCCACGGCCGCGCGCGCTTCGTTGAAGCGTGCCGCGCCCTCCGGCCCGTCCCCGTCATCGTCGCGTCCCCTCTTCTTCACGGTGTCGTGCGCCGCGCGGCGGCGCTTCGCCGCGCGCAGGCTGTTGCGAAAGAGGTTGGTCGCGATCGCGAACAGCCACGCGCGCACGTTCGCGTCCGGCGGCAGCGCCCGGTACGCGCGGAAGGCGCGCACGAACGTCTCCTGCGACAGGTCCTCCGCCTCCGGGGATTGAAAGGTCAAGCGCCGCAGATAGCGATGGATCTCCGCATGATGCGCCGTCATGACCGCCTCGAATGGCTCCCGGCCCATGCGCCTCCCTGTACGCCCTCTATGACACCGGTCGCCCGGTGCCGTGAAAGAGGGCCGGCCCCCTGCCGGGCTAGCGGCTGCCGGGATGCATGCAGTGGCCGAGGAGCGGGCTCCAGAGGCTGCCGTAGCGTGTGCAGCGCTCGTAGTCGTCGGCCCTCGCGACCTGGGTCGGCGCCGTCGCCGTCGCGCGCGCGCCGAGGAGGGAGACTGCCGAGGCCAGCATCACCACGCGGATCACGACTTTCATCAGCGGCCCCCCAGAATCCGTTCGTAGCGACCGTAGTCCCGCGCGAAGTCCATGAACCACTTCACGCAGTCGGGGTTCGCGCGGGGCGGCAGCTCGCACGAGGTGGAGAGCACGAAGCGCGAGCGCTTGCCGACGGTGTCGATGCAGCGCTTCACCTCGGCCTCGATCTCCGCCCGGGTCGCGCGCTCGAAGATCGTCACGTCGACGTTGCCGATGCCCACCACGCCGCGCTCGTTGCCGAGTGTCACGAGCTTGTCGAGCTGGTCGACCTTGAGCGCGGGATCGGCCTGCTGGTCGAGGTCGATGGTGATCGCGTTGAAGCCGACGTCGACGAGGTCCTCGTGGATCTGGTGCGTCGTCCCGCAGATGTGGATCGTCACGCCGACCTTCTTCGCCTTGAAGTGGTCGACGAGCTCCCGGTGATACGGCTTGATGAACTCGCGGTACGTGTCCGGCCCCACGAGCGAGCAGGACGCGGTCGGATCGGTGTAGCTGAGCCCGATGCGCGTCTTCAGCACGGCCTCGCCGAACTGCTTCGCGTACTCGGTGGCGAAGCGCATGAGGTCGTGCACGAACTCCGGATCGTCGATGGTGTCGAGGCACATGATCTCGGGGTTGCGCATGAGCATCGCGATCGTCCACGGCCCGACGAGCACCGCGCCGAGGGCGCTCGGGAACTTCGCCGCCGACAGCGCCGAGCACTGCTCGAGGAACGCGGGCAGCCGTCCCACCTTGTAGGGGTCGGGGATCTCGAGCTTCGCGAGCCTGCCCTTGTCGTCCTGCAGCACGTGCTCGTCGATCGACGGCACGACGTAGTCCGAATACTTCACGTGACAGCCGACGGCCTCCGCTTCCTTCGCGAGGTCGTTGAACGCGATCATGATGTCGGGCTGATACCGCTCGTAGTAGTTCAGCATCGCCTTCACGGCCTTCTTCGAGTCCGTGCAGTACTCCTCGATCGAGAGGCCGTCGAGACACCCGGCGAACGACCCGGCGATCGGATATGCGGGCACGCGATCCGCGAACTGGCCCTTGTAGGCGGCGACGACGCGATCGCGCGGGGTGATGTCAGCCATGCAGCTTGCCTCCTCCGACGGCGCGGGCACCCGGGCGCTCAAGCGCCGTTGAACTCGCGGGCTCCCGGGCGCTCAAGCGCCCGCCCGCTCGTGTGGCCTTTCCGCGCGATCACGATAGCATCGGGCGGAACGCGTCCAGCGTGAACGCACGCTCCTCGGGCGTCAGGTTGGGACGGAGCAGCAGCACCGTGAGCTCGCTGCCGGCCTCGTGCCAGCGTCCGAGACGCCGGCGCGCCTCCGCCGGCGTGCCGTAGACGATGAGCTGCTCCAGCAGCTCCTCGGCGTCCGGCGGCACGATGCCCGCGAACTTCGGCGTGTTGGCCGCGAGCACGGACGCGACTTCCTTGCCGTACCCCTGTCGCGTCAGGGAGTCGCGGTAGATCGATCCCATGGTCGTGAGATAGAACGCCACGAACCAGGCCGCCCCCTCTCGCGCCTTGGCCTCGGTGTCCGCGACGACGGCCGGAATGGACGGATAGACCGCCGGCAGGCGCTCCGGATGAGCGCCGCGCGCGGCGCCTTCGCGCAACCGCTCGCGCCCCGTCTCCAGCTGCGACCACGGATAGAGGAACGGCACCCACACGTCGGCGAGCTCACCGGCGAGACGCGTCATCGCGTCGCCGAGCGACGCGACGAGGATCGGCACCTCGGGCGCGGGCGGGACGTTGAGCTTGAGCGCGCGCGCGGAGGTCGTGACCTCGAGCGGAATCCGGTCGCCGCGGAGCAGCGCGCGGATCTGCGTGATCATCCGCCGCATGCGGGGCACCGGCGGGCCGAACGCCGTGTCGTGCAGTCCTTCCGCGAGCTGCGGCGTGCTCGCGCCGAGGCCGAGCACGAAGCGGCCGCCGGAGATCGCCTGAAGCGTCGCCGCCGCCTGCGCGATCGTCGCGGCGCTCCGGTTCCAGATCCCGATGATCCCGGTGCCGAGCGCGACGCGCGAGGTGCGCGTGGCGGCCTCGGTCAGCAGCAGCGTCATGTCCCATGCCCACGTCTCCGGCATGAAGAAGCCGTGATAGCCGAGACGATCGGCGTCGGTCGCGAGGCCGATGATCGCCTCGCGGCGCGTTTCGAGCGGCATGACGGAGAGGCCGATCCGTGGAGGCATTGCGCTATCCTCTCACAATCAATTCACGCGCCGTCGCCGTCCTGCTGACGCTCGGCCTCACGCTCGGCGCCGCGACCGCGGCGCCGGCGCAGGTGTTCCTCGCCGCGCGCCCGCATCCCGAGTTCACGATCGGGCCGCTGCTCGTCACGGCCACCGTTCCGCGCGACCTCGGAACGGTGCAGGCGCAGGTCTCGTGGAGCCTCAGCGTGCCGAGCGGGCGCGCGGCGCCGGCGAACGAGGATCTCTACCTGCTCTGGCCCCGTGAAGTCGCGGCCGCGACGGCGGCGGGGCCCGCGGATCTCGAAGTCGCCGCGTACGTCGCGGCGCGCGGGCTCCAGGTGCTCAACACCGGACGGCTCACGCTCCGGGCGCGCGACCGGACGCGAATCGGGACCGGCAACTTCGGGGAGCCGATCGACACTCACGTCTCCTTCGCCACGTTCATGCGCCCGGGGTTTCCGCAGCTCGGCATCGGCACCTACATCAAGATCCCGTGGACGCCGAAGCTCACGGACGCGCAGTCGATCCTGACCCTCGCGCTGCCGCTCAACGGCATGATCGCGCCGAAGCCCGCGGGGTGGTTCACCGAGCTCTTCTGGGGCCGGCGCTACGTCGTGACGTCGAGCTTCGGTGACGTCGGCCAGATCGCGCTCTCGCTCTTCCCGATCTACTTCGAGCGCCGCGATCACGTCGTGCACCTCGCGCGCGACTTCTCGCTGATGAACCTGACCTTCCCCGACGCCCACCAGCTGCGCATCGAGGAGATCTCGCCGCCCGGGGCCACGCGCCGCGGGAGCCGCGTGCGCGCGGGCTCGGAGACCGTGTCGCTGCTCCTGCCGGGCGGGGACGGGCTCTCCTCGCAGGTCCTGCGGGTCGAGTTCAACTACTTCACCGGCAGCATCGCGTGGCGGCCGATCATCGTCTCGCTCGTGCTGCTGGCGCTCGGCAACGTCATGGGCACGATCATGCTCGGCCAGTCGATCGGCAATCTCGTCCGCCGCTGGTTCTGGCTCGGCCGCGGCGTGCCGCGCGCGCGGCACGCCGGCGCGGTCATCGCGCCCGAGACGCTGCGTGTCATCGAGCCCGGCGCGTCGAGCTACGCCGACGTCGTGCGGCTCTGCGGCGCGCCACAGGAAGAGCGCCAGCGCCGCGCGGGACGACAACGGACGCTCGTGTACCGGGGCACCGTGCTGACCACGCACTGCAAGTTCGGCGTGGGCTGGTTCGCCACCGTGAGCCATCGCGAGATCGAGCATCACGAGGTGGTCGTGGAGATCGAGGACGATCGCGTGCGCGACGTGGAAGCGCGCGTCGGCCGCGCCCGCGCCGACTAAATTAATCGAGCGGCCAGGAGGAGTCGATGATCAAGCCGTACACCGCCGTCGGACTGATTCCCACCGTGCGCGGGATCCGCAAGCGCAAGGACATCAAGATCAATCTCGAGCACCTGCACCACCTCGTGAAGGCGGCGTCGTGGCTGTCGGCGCTCGACATTCCCGTCCGCCTCATCGCCTTCCCCGAAGGGGCGCTGCAGGCGTTCAACGACGAGGTGCTCGATCTCGACCACGCGACGTTCGCGCGCGAGTGCGCGATCGACATCCCGGGCGAAGAGACCGACGAGCTCGGCAAGATCGCGAAGGAATACAACGCGTTCATCATGGCGCAGGCGAAGGCGAAGCATCCCGATCTGAAGGACCGCTTCTTCAACGTCGGCTTCATCATCAACCCGCGGGGCAAGGTCATCCTCAAGCACTACAAGGTCTCGCCGCTGTTTCCGGTCGAGCACTCCGTGTGCCCGCACGACGTCTACGACTGGTGGGTGGAGAAGTACGGCCGCAGCCTCGACGCGTTCTGGCCGGTCGCCGACACCGAGATCGGCCGGCTCGGGATCATGATGGCGAACGAGGGCAGCTACCCGGAGAACGCGCGGGCGCTCGCGATGAACGGCGCGGAGGTCGTCTACCGCGCGTCGTATCCGCATCCGGCGACGGGCAACGAGATCTTCGAGATCCAGAGCCGGGCGCGCGCGCTCGACAACAACATGTACATCGTGGCGCCGAACATGGGGACCTATTACCTCTTCCCCGAGGAGTCGACGCCGATCGACACGTTCGGCGGCCGGTCCTTCGTCATCGATTACAAGGGCCGCATCGTCGGCCGCCAGGATTACGGCGCGGGATCCACCTACGTCGGAGGCGTGATCGACATCGAGGCCCTGCGCGACCATCGGGCGCGCGCCCAGTGGGACAACTGGATGAAGGACCTGCGCACCGAGCTCTATCAGGTCGTCTACGAGAAGCCGATCTACCCGAAGAACCTCTACCTGAGCCGCGCGCCGATGAAGCACAAGGAGTATCGCGAGAAGGTCATCCGCCGGCAGGTCAAGCTGATGCACGACCGGGGGATCTGGAAGAAACCGGAACGGTAGCTTATTCTCTGAAATCCCCCATGAGCACGCGTCCTCTGCCGCCACGGATCACGGTGCGCGAGGTTCGGCTCTCGGAGCGCGAGGTGCGCCTGCGCATGCCGTTCCGGTTCGGGGTCGTCACGCTGACGGAGTCGCCGCAGATCTTCGCGCGCGTGCGGGTCGCGCTCGAGGACGGGCGCGAAGCGTGGGGCATGGCGGCGGAGATGCTGGCCGCGAAGTGGTTCGACAAGAACACCGCGCTCCGCAACGAGGAGAACTTCGCACAGCTGAGAACGTCGGTGCGCACCTGCGCGCAGGGCTACGTGGCGGATCGCACGCCGCGCACGCCGTTCGGGCTGTTCGCCGGGCACTACGCCGACCACGTCGCGGCCTGCGCCGCCCAGAGTCTCAATCCGCTGATCGCGGGCTACGGGCCGGCGCTCCTCGACCGCGCGGTGATGGACGCGGTGTGCCGGATCGCCAACGTGTCGTTCTTCGACGCCATGCGCGCGAACCTCGCGGGCATGGCGCCGGGCGAGGTCGCGCCGGACCTCGCGGGCTTCGACATCGACAAGTTCCTCAGGGGCCTCACGCCGCTCGTGTCCGTCCACGCGCGCCACACGGTGGGCCTGGTGGACCCGATCACCGCCGGCGACCAGACGCCCGGCACGCGCGTGAAGGACGGCCTGCCGGAGACGCTGGAAGAGGTCGTCGCCGAGTACGGCCATACCTATTTCAAGATCAAGGTCGGCGGCGACCTCCGCGCCGACGTTGCGCGCCTCACCGCGATCGCCTGTGTGCTCGACCGCGCGGACGCGGACTATCACGTGACGCTCGACGGGAACGAGCAGTACCGGAGTGTCGACGCCGTGATGGAATTGTGGAGCGCGCTCGAGCGCACGCCGAAGCTGCGCCGGCTCGTCGCCTCCACGCTGTTCATCGAGCAGCCGCTCGCGCGCGCGGTCGCGCTCGACGCCGACGTGCGGCCGCTCTGCGCGCGGCGCCCGGTCATCATCGACGAGTCGGACGGCACGATCGACAGCTTCGTCGCGGCGCGCGCGCGCGGGTATCGCGGCGTGTCGAGCAAGAGCTGCAAGGGCTTCTACAAGTCGATCATCAACGCCGCGCGCTGCGCGCGATGGAACGCGCAGGCCGGCGCGCCCACGTTCTTCATGTCGGCCGAAGACCTCACCACCCAGGCCGGCGTCAGCCTGCAGCAGGACCTCGCGCTGGTGGCGCTGCTCGGCCTCCAGCACGTCGAGCGCAACGGCCACCACTACGTCAACGGCATGAGTGCCCTGCCAGGCGCCGAGCAGAACGCCTTCCTCAAAGCCCACCCCGACCTCTACGCCCGCAGCGACGGCGCCGTCCGCCTGCGCATCCTCGAAGGCCGCATCGCCCTCGGGTCATTGGCCTATCCCGGCTTCGCCGTCGGCGCCGAGCCTGACTGGGCCGCGATGCAGCCGCTCGCATAGCCGGCCGCCCGTTTTTACCGCGGGGTGAGCGATCGGATGAGCGCGACCAGGACCACCGTGACGGCGACGACTGCCCAGATCGAACCCTTCGGGAAGTGCAACACCTCGACGACGGCGATCGCGAAGCCGGCGACGACGACCACGGCGCCGGCGAGGATCAGGCCGAGGTGGGATTTGCGGCGTGGCATCAGGGCATCGTCATCATGCGCGCGAGCGCGGCCGCTATCGCGGCGCGCTCGGTCGCAATGACCTCGCGCGGGTCGATCGTCAGGCATGTCGCGCTGTGTGACCACGGAAGCCACGGGCGCAGTGGCTCGGTGAACAGCACGAGCGATCGGGTGCCCACCGCGGCGGCGAGGTGGCTCACTCCGGAGTCGTTTCCCACGTAAGCGGCCGCGAGAGACAACGCGCCCGCCAGCGTCGCAAGCGAGGGATGCGCGAGATGGAGTGACGTGAGCTTCAGAAGTTTTCGCAGGTCCTCCACCGCCGTGGCGTCGGCGGGGCCTTCATGGACGACGAGCGTCACATCCGGCTCGTGCCGCAATGCTGTCGCGAGGATCTCGGCAAAACCCTCCGCGGGCCAGCGCTTCGTCGCGCCGCCGGCGCCGGGGTGGACGATCAGCAGCCGCGAGTGGCCGTCCCAGCCGGCGGCGCGAAGCGCCGAGCGGCCGGCATCCAGATCCCGGGACGCGACCGTGATCGGCGTGACGTCAACGCTCGTCGGCACGACGCCGGCATCGACGGCACGTGCAGGGGCGCCGACGCTCTCGAGCAAGTGCTGCCACACGGCCGGCCCCCTCGCCGGAGGTGCGACGACCGCGCCTGGCGCCAGCGCGCGGAGGCGGGACGTGAAGTGCTCGTCGCGGGCGCCGAACCAGCACACGACGCGCGACGTGGCGGCGACCTCGCGCGCCACCGGCGCGTCGGCGCGAAGCGCGGCATCGGTGAAGAGCGTGTCGATGCCGAGCGTGTCGAACGCGATCGCGCGGTCGACGACGCCGAGCGCCATCATCAGGCTGCCGATTCCCGGCTGCGCCGCGAGCGTGACCGCTCGCGCCTCCGGCGACCCACGCAAGGCGCGGAGCGCCGGGATCGCGAGCAGCACGTCGCCCAGCGCGCCGGGATGGATCACGAGCGCCTGCTCCATCGCGCGCGCCGACACGCTCACGCGCGGCGGAGGAGCGCCAGCGTCGCCTCGTGGAGGTGGCCGTTCGTCGCCAGCGCGCTGCCCGAATAGATCGTCGGGCGGCCCTCGAAGTCGGTGAAGCGGCCGCCGGCCTCCTCCACCACGATCTTGCAGGGCGCGAGATCCCACGGCTTCAGATCGAGCTCGGCGTAGATCTCGCCGCGGCCCGAGGCGACGAGCGCGTAGCCGAGATAGTCGCCGGGGCCACGCTGGCTGAGCGTGCCGTCGATGAGCCGCGCGAACCCGTCCCACCATCCGGCCTTGCGGACGAGGCCGAGTCCGGCGTGCAGGAACGTCGCCTTCACGAGCTCCGACGTCGCCGACACGTGAATCCGCTCGCCGTTGTGGAAGGCGCCGCCGCCGCGATACGCGGAGTACATGTCGTCGGAGGCCGGACTGTAAATCGCGCCCGCGGTGACCTCGCCCGCTTCCTCGAGACCGATCAGCACCGCCCAGATCGGAATGCGACGCACGAAGTTCCGCGTGCCGTCGATCGGGTCGATGATCCAGCGCCTCTCCTGTGGTCCCTTCGCGCCGAACTCCTCGCCGAGGAAGCCGACGTCCGGAAACGTCTCGCCGAGGATCTCGACGATCGCGCGCTCGGCTTCCTGGTCCGCCTGCGTGACCGGCGTCTGGTCCGGCTTGATCATGACGTCGAACCCGCCGCGGTAGTAACGCATCGCGATCGCGCCGGCCGCGCGCGCCGCATCCACCGCGGCGTCGCGCGCGCGCGGCGAGCTCACGAGCCTACTCCTGCCACTCGCCGCGCTCCTCGAGCACCTTCTTGAAGACGTCGAGCGCGTCGACGACGACCGGCATCCCGCCGTAGGTCACCTGCTGGAACACGACCTCGGCGACTTCCTGCCGCGTGGCGCCGACGTTGAGCGCGGCGTGGATGTGCGCGCGCAGCTCGTGCGGACGGTGCAGCACCGTGAGCGACGCCACGGCGCACAGCTCGCGCTGCTTCTGCGAGATCACCTCGCGGCTGTAGAGCTTGCCGGCGAAGAACATCGAGAGCTCGCGCGCGAGCTCCTTGTCGAACTTCTTCCACGTCTCGAAGCCGGCGCCGCCCTTCATCGTGTGGAACAGCATCTGCGCGGTCTTCTTCGTCCGCTCGCGCAGCTCGCGATCGTCGGTCATAGCCCCTCCAGAATTTTCGCGAGCGCGTCCGGCGCCGACATCATCGGGTTGTGCGCGCAGTCCATGTCGATGGGCGTGACGCCGAGGCGCCGCGCGTACTCGGCGGCGCGCGCGGGCGTGACGGCCTGGTCGCGAAGACAACGGATGTAGGTGCACGGCACGCGCATGGCGAAGAACCGCCGGGAGTCCACGCGCTCGGCCCACGGCGTGAGCGGTTGCGGCGTCAGCCTGCCGAGCGCGTCCACGACGCGCGCGTCGCCGGGCGGCATGTCGCTCATCCACCTCGCCCACTCGAGCGACGCCGGATACTGCACGGCGCCGCCGCCCGCGCGCGCGAGCCCGCACAGCATCGCGCGTGACGCCGGGGTGAGCTGCGTCTCGAGGAGGCTCCCGCGCGGCGGCAGCACGACGGCCGCGAGGAACACGAGGTGGCGCACGCGCGCCGGCACGCGCTCGGCGACCTTCGGGATCACGACGCCGCCCATCGAGTGGCCGACCACGACGGCGTCGTGCGCGCCCTCCAGCATCATCGCGTTCGCGACGGCGGCGGCGTAACGATCGACGTTGGCGCGCCGGCACTCGTGAGCGCGCCGGCCGTGGCCCGGCAGATCCATCGCGATCACCGCGTGACCACCACGTTCCAGCCGCGCGGCGAGCGGCGCCCAGGCCCAGCCGCCGTGACTCATCCCGTGAACGAGGACGAAGGTGCTCATCGAAGCTCCGATCGGCGTGGTACGCTCAGACCGCCGCTCACGATAGCGCAGGAGTCGCGACCGGACAATGCTCAACCCCCATATTTTCCGCGCATATGACGTGCGCGGACGCGTCGGCTCGGACATCAGTCCGGCCGTCTTCGATCAGGTCGGCCGCGCGTACGGCACGCTGATCCGTCGGAACGGCGGCCGGCGCATCGTCGTGGGGCAGGACAACCGCACGAGCTCGAACGCGCTCAAGGCGGCGTTCGTCGGCGGCACGCGCGCGGCGGGGCTCGACGTCGTCGACATCGGCACCGTGACGACCCCGATGCTCTATTTCGCGACGGCGCACGGGCGCCTCGACGGCGGCGCGAACATCACCGGCAGCCACAATCCCGTCGAGTACAACGGCGTGAAGATGGTGCATCCCGGCTCGGCGCCGCTCACCGAGGACGAGATCCAGTGGCTGCGCGAGACGATCGAGCGCGGCGACTACGAGTCCGGCGCCGGCGGCCTCGAGACCCGCAGCGTCCGCGACGACTACTTCGACACCGTGACGAAGCTCGTGAAGCCGGCGCGACGCCTGAAGGTGGTCGTGGACGCGGGCAACGGCGTCGCCGCGCTGTACGCGCCCGCGCTGCTGCGCCGCATCGGCTGCGAGGTCATCGAGCTCTACTGCGAATCCGACGGGCGCTTTCCGAATCACCTCCCCGACCCCGAAGACCCCGCGAACGTCGTCGACCTCCAGCGCGAGGTCGTCGCGCGCGGCGCCGATCTCGGCGTCGCCTACGACGGCGACGCCGACCGCGTCGGCATCATCGACGAGCTCGGCCGCCGGCACGAGGCCGACCTGATCCTCGCGCTGCTCGCGCGCGACCTGCTGTCGCGGCATCCGGGTGCGAAGATCGTCTTCGACGTCAAGTGCTCGCAGCTGCTCGTGGACGACATCGTGAAGCACGGCGGCGTGCCGGTCATGTGGAAGACCGGCCACTCCCACCTGAAGAGGAAGATGCGCGAGGACGGCATCCTGCTCGGGGGCGAGGTGAGCGGCCACCTCTTCTTCGCCGAGAACTATTACGGCGTGGACGACGGCCTGCTCGCCTCGTGCAAGGCGATCGATCTCGTCGCCCGTCACACGCGCCCGGCGTCGGCGCTGTTCGATTCGCTGCCGCACCCGCACGCGACGCCGGAGCTCAAGGCGCCGTGCCCGGACGGCGAGAAGTTCCGCGTGGTGGACGAGCTGATCGCGGATCTCAAGCAGCGCTACGAGACGATCGACATCGACGGCGCGCGGGTGCTGTTTCCGAACGGCGGCTGGGGCCTCGTGCGCGCGTCGAACACCAACCCGTACCTGACGCTGCGCTTCGAGGCCCACAGCGAGGCCGAGCTCGAGGCGATGAAGCGCGAGATCTACGGAGCACTCCGCCGCTTCCCGTCCGTGACCCTGCCCGAATGACCACTCGCGGAGGGCCCGGATTCATTCCGGGTCCGGAGCGTGGGGGGCTTCGGGGGCGCTCGGAGCCCCCCATGTGCAAGGGTTGACGAACGCTTCGTATTAAGTGTAGCTAATACGCCCATGACTCCACGAGTCCTCGCGCTTCTCCTCGCCCTCACGTCCGCGCTTCCGTGTGTCCCTGCCTTCGCCGCCGAGGAGGTCGTCGTCTACTCCGCCCGGCATTACGGCCAGGAGCCGGCCTTCGACGCGTTCACGAAGCAGACCGGCGTCACCATCAAGGTGCTCACGGGCGACGCGGGCCCGCTGCTCGAGCGGCTCAAGGCCGAGGGCGACCGCAGCCCGGCCGACGTCCTGCTCACCGTCGACGCCGGCAACCTGTGGAACGCCGCGCGCGCGGGCGTGCTGAGCCCGGTCACGTCGCCCGCGCTCGCGGCCAACGTGCCTGCGCACCTGCGCGACCCCGAGAACAAGTGGTTCGGGCTCACGCTGCGCGCCCGCACGATCATGTACAACCCGAAGAAGGTGACGCCCGCGGAGCTCTCGACGTACGAGGCGCTCGGCGACCCGAAGTGGAAGGGGCGGCTTTGTCTGCGGAGCTCGGGGTACATCTACAACCAGTCGCTGGTCGCGACCTTCATCAAGCGCCACGGCGAGCCGAAGACCGAGGAGATCGTCAAGGGCTGGGTCGCCAATCAGCCGACGATCATCAGCGGCGACACGAAGATCCTCGAGGCGATCGCGGCGGGCCAGTGCGACGTCGGGCTCACGAACTCGTACTACCTGGCGCGCCTGCTCGCGAAGGACGCCGGCTTCCCGGTGGCGCTCTTCTGGGCGAACCAGAAGACGACCGGCGCGCACGTGAACGTGTCCGGTGCGGGCGTGACCGCCCACGCGCGCAACCGCGCCAGCGCCGTCAAGCTGCTGGAGTTCCTCTCGACCGTCGAGGCACAGCAGATGTTCGCGAACACGAGCATGGAGTTTCCGGTCAACCCGAAGGCGGAAACGCACCCGATCGTCCGGAGCTGGGGGCCGTTCAAGCAGGACGACATCAACGTCGCCTCGGCCGGTGAGTTCCAGGCTGCGGCCACGCGGCTCAGCGATCGCGCCGGCTCCAAGTAACCGGGGGCGGCGCGCTGGCGGCGTCACCCTCGCTGCCGGCGCGATCGCGCTCGTCGTCGCGCTGCCCCTGCTCGCCCTGCTCGCGGCGTGGCGCGCCCCCGCTGTCGAGATCTGGGCTCACCTCTGGCGGACGCAGCTGCCCGGCGTGCTGTGGAACACCTTCACGTTGCTCGTCGGCGTCGGCGCCGGCAGCATCGCGCTCGGCGCCGGCCTCGCGTGGCTCGTCTCCGCCTATCGCTTCCCGGGCTCGTCGATCTTCGCCTGGGCGCTCGTGCTGCCGCTGGCGCTTCCCGCGTATGTGATGGGCTTCGTCCTCCTCGGCGTGTTCGAGTTCTCCGGGCCGTTGCAGACGCTCGCGCGGCAGCTCACGGGCGCCCGCCTGCCCGACGCGCGCGGCTGGTGGGGCGTCACGCTCACGATGACGCTGGTCTATTTCCCGTACGTCTTCGTGCTCGCGCGCGTGGCGTTCCAGGAGCAGGCCTCAAGCCTGATGGAAGCCGCGCGCAGTCTCGGCCGCTCGCGGCCCCGCGCGTTCCTCGCCGTCGCGCTGCCGCTCGCGCGGCCGGCGATCGTCGCGGGCGGCGCGCTCGCGATGATGGAAGCGCTGGCCGATCTCGGCACGGTGTCGCTCTTCGGCCATCGCACGCTCACCGAGACCGTGTACCGCACGTGGGCGGGCATGTTCGACCGGATCGCGGCGACGCAGCTCGCGAGCCTGCTGCTCGTGGGCGCGTTCGCGCTGCTCACGCTGGAGCGCGCCACGCGCGGGCGCGCGCACTTCCTCAATCGTCCGCGCGGCGGTCGGCGGCTGGTGACGGTCGCGCTCGACGGCGGAAGGGCGCTGGCGGCGACGGCCACGTGCGCGCTGGTGGTCGGCCTCGCGTTCGTGCTGCCGGTGGTCCAGCTCGTCGTGTGGGCGTGGCGGCGCGGCGTGGACGCATCGATGGCGCGGACGTTCACCGCGCTCCTCGCCGACACCGCGTGGCTCGCCGCCGGCGCGGCGCTCGTCATCACGGGGGTCGGGTTCGCGCTGGCCTACGCGCGCCGGCTCGACCGCTCGCGCGTGACGCAGCTCGTGACCGAGTTCTCCGCGATGGGCTACGCGGTCCCGGGCGCGGTCATCGCGGTCGGCACGCTCGCCCCGCTGGCGTTCGCGGACCGCGCGCTCGCGGCGGGACTTCGCATGCTGGGCGGGCCGGCCGACATTCTGCTGACCGGATCGGTCGTCGGCATCCTCTTCGCCTATCTCGTGCGCTTCCTCGCGGTCGCGCTCCAGGGCGTGGACGCGGCGCTCGTGCGCATCCCGCGCAGCATGGACGAGGCCGCGCGCTCGCTCGGCGTGTCCGGAGGGAGACTGCTCGGCCGCGTGCACCTGCCGCTGCTGCGCGGCGCCCTCGCGACCACGCTGCTCCTCTTGTGGGTCGAGACCATGAAGGAGCTGCCGGCGACGCTGCTGCTGCGTCCGATCGGCCTCAAGACGCTCGCGATCGAGATCTGGGAGCGCACGTCGGAATCGATGTGGGAGGAGGCGGCGCTCCCCGCGCTCGCGCTCGTGGTGGTGGGCCTGGTGCCGCTGCTCGTGGTCACGCGGATCACGCGGCGCGGAGCGTGATGACTCCGCAGCTCGTCGTCACCGGCGTCACCCGCGAGTTCGGTCACGGCGGCGCTCCCGCGGTCGACGATCTCTCGCTCACCGTCGCGCGCGGCGAGATCGTCGCGCTCGTCGGGCCGTCCGGATGCGGGAAGACGACCACGCTGCGGCTCGTCGCCGGCTTCGAGCGCCCCGACGCGGGCGAGATCCGCATCGCCGGCGCAGTCGTCGCGCTGGCCGGCCGCACGTTCGTCCCGCCCGAGCGCCGGCACGTCGGCGTCGTGTTCCAGGACTTCGCGCTGTTCCCGCACCTCACGGTCGGTGCGAACGTCGGCTTCGGTCTCGCGGCGGGTCGCGAGCGCGGCGCGCGTGTCGGCCAGATGCTCGACCTCGTCGGCCTCGCCGATGTCGCCGACCGGTATCCGCATCAGCTCTCCGGCGGCCAGCAGCAGCGCGTCGCCGTCGCGCGCGCGCTCGCGCCCGCGCCGACGCTGATGCTGTTCGACGAGCCGTTCTCGAATCTCGACGCCGATCTCCGCGAGCAAGTGCGCGCCGTCGTGCACACCGCGCTGCGCGCGACCGGCACCACCGCGCTGTTCGTGACGCACGACCAGGAAGAAGCGCTCGAGCTCGGGGACCGCGTCGGCGTCATGGCGCGCGGCCGCATCGAGCAGATCGGCCCGCCGGACGAGGTCTATCACGAGCCCGTGAACCACTTCGTGGCGGAGTTTCTCGGCGCCGCCGCGTTCCTGCCCGGCGTCGTCGCGGAGGACGGGATCCGGACGGAGGTCGGCCTCACGCCTCATCGCGGGGGCGCGACCGGCACGAGCGTGAAGCTGGGAACCGAGGTCGACGTGCTGGTGCGCCCGGACGACGTGTCCATCGTGCCGTCGCCGTCAGGCACCGGCGTGCTGCTCGATCGCGTGTTTCGCGGATCGGAAGTGCGCTACACGGTGCAGCTGCCGTCGGGCCTCACGCTGCCGTGCTCGCAGCCTTCCGCGACGACCGTCGCCGTCGGCACGCGGGTCGACGTCGCGGTCGAGCCCGACCACGTCGTGGCGTTCCCGCGCCGCGCCGGCGCTCACAGCGCGGACCAGCGCCGGAGCAGGTTGTGATAGCAGCTCGTGAGCGCGACCACCGCCTGGTGGTCGGGGAGCGCCCGATTGACCGCGTTGATCGCCATGTCGAGATCGAAGAGGAGCGTGCGCCCGCCGTCGTCGCGCACCATGCTCTGGATCCAGAAGAACGAGGCGAGCCGGACGCCGCGACTCACCGGGTTCACGCGGTGCAGGCTCGTGGCGGGATAGAGGATCATGTCGCCCGCCGGCAGCTTCGCCGAGTGCGCGCCGTAGGCGTCCTCGATCACGAGCTCGCCGCCCTCGTAGTCGTCGGGCGGCGAGACGAAGAGCGTGGCGGAGAGATCGGTGCGCACGCGCAGCGGCGTCCCCGCGATCTGCCGGATCGCGCCGTCGACGTGCGCGCCGAACGTCATGCCGGGCTCGTAGCGATTGAATAGCGGCGGGAACACGCGCGCGGGCAGCGACGCGGAGACGAAGAGCTCGTTCTTCTCGAGCGCGCGCACGATCGTCTCGCCCATCTCGCGCGCCTCGGGCGCGTCCTCCAGAATCTGGAGATTGTGCTTCGCGCGCGCCGACTGATAGCCCGCGGTGACGCGCCCGTCCACCCAGGGGCGCGGGCCATCAGCTCACGGCGCCGCGTCACCTGGGCGCCGGTCCGTGAGCGCTTTCAGATGATCGAACGCGCGCGGATCCTCGCCCGCCTCCATCAGGAGGAACGCGAGCCACCGCGGGAGGCGCTTCGGTCGCCGGCGCGAGCGCGATGAGCGGACGCGATCTCGTCGCTCGACACCCTGATGCGCGTGGCCGGCCCCGCGTCGCCGGCCGGTGTCGAGCGCCCGTCGGTCATCGCGTCAGCGCGACGGCCGGCGTGGACCGCGGTCATTCGCCCGTTTTCGAGGGCCCCGTGGTGGCCCGCTCCGCCAGGAGCCAGCGGACGGCATCCAGGACGGTCCCGGCTGCCGGGCAGTCCCGGGTGCCCCAGCACTGCCCCGGATCCATCAGGACGGCGCGGATGCCGGCGCGGCGCGCCCCGATCACGTCGATCGAGTAGAGGTCGCCGATGTACGCCGCCTCGTCGGCCGTCACACCGGCGCGGCCGAGCGCCCGCGCGAAGAACCGCGGGTCGGGCTTCTCGACGCCCTCCTCCTGTGAGTCGAGGACGAAATCGAGGTGGCGCGCGAGATCGAGGCTCTCGAGGATGCGGCGGATGGTGCCGTTCGAGTTCGAGACGACGCCCGTCACCAATCCGGCGGCGCGCGCCAGCGCGAGCGCATCCGCCGCTTCCGGCTCGGCGACGGTCCAGAGGCCGATGGGGGCGTTGTAGCCGCGCCGCCAGTCCATGATGCGCGCGTGGAGATCGGGATCGCGCACGCCCGCGCCTTCGAGCAGGTACTGCGTGTAGCGCGCGGTCGTGTCGCGGCTCTCGGTCGACATCGCGGCCATCGTCGCGAAGAGATCGGTGTCGAGGCGGACGCGCGCCGTCCAGTCTCCGCGCTGCAGCATGTCGGTCGTGACGCTGACACCGTGGCGCGCGAGCTCCGCCGCGATCGCCGCGTAGTCCATGCGAATGAGCGTGTTGCCGGCGTCGAACAGGATCGCGCGGATCATCGGCGGCGCGCGGTCTCCAGGCGCTGCAGCGAGATCACGAGCAGCGCGTCGGGCGTCACCTTCAACCCGAACGCGACGCGATCGCCGGGGGTCAGACCCTTGAGGAGCTTCGCCGACGCCGCGATGAACGGCATGCTCATGGTCTCGTCCATCAGGCCGACAACGGGGTCGTGGTGGATGACGACCACCGGCCGGGTCTTGTGCAGCTCGGACGGCGGCGGATGCAAGGACACGATCACGCCGGTCCCTTGGTAATCTGGCGTGGATGTCGTCGCGGCCGCGCCCTGGAGCAGCACCAGCCACACCACGAGTCCCACCACGCAGCATCGCGTGAGAGAAGCGTCCACGGCTCGACATCTTAACGTGCCCGCGTGAGCGCGCTCGGGCTCTCGCTGCGCTGGATCCATCTCCTCGCGTCGGTCGCGCTCGCCGGCGGCGCGGTGATGCTGCTGATCGCCGGACCGTCGGATCGGCCGACCGCGTGCACGTGGCAAGGGCGGGTGTCGCGCGCGGCGCGCTGGCTCCTTCTCATCGCGTTCGTCGCGGGCATCGGCGTGCTCGCGCAGCAGACCGCGCTCCTCGAAGGCCGCGCCGCCGCCGCGCTGGAGCCGCGCGCGCTGCTGCGCGTCGCCACGCAGACGCAGAGCGGCGTGGTGTGGATGGTCCGCCTCACCCTGCTCGCGGTCGCGGCGCTCTTCGTCGCCGGCCCGCTCCGCGTGCTGAATCGCACCGACTGGATCGCATCGCACGGCGAGACGGCCGGTCTCGCGCTCGTGGCGCTGGCGCTCGCGAGCGCCGCGGGCCACGCCGCCGCCGCCGAGCCGAGCGCGGTGCGCGCGATCGCGGTCGACTTCGTCCACCTCGCGACGGCCGGGATGTGGGCGGGCGCGCTGCCCGCGCTCGCGCTGCTGCTGCGCGCGGCCTCCCGCGAGAGCGGCGCGGACGCGCGGCCGTACGCGGTGCTCGCGAGCCGGCGTTTCTCGCGCGGGGCGTTGATCGCGGTGATCGTGCTCGCCGCGTCGGGTGCCGTGAACGCCGCGACGCACATCACCGATTTCGCCGGCCTGATCGGCACGACGTACGGGCGCCTGCTCGTCGTGAAGCTCGCGGCGTTCGCGCTCGCGCTGGTCTTCGCCGCGCGCAACCGGCGTCGCTTCGTGCCGAAGCTCGGCGCCGACGGAAAGATCGGACGTTCCGCGATGCGGCGGCTCTCGACGTCGGTCACGCTCGAAGCGCTGGTCATCGCCGCGGTGCTCGCGATCGTGGCCGCGCTCGGCGTCACGCCGCCCGCGCGTCACGAGCAGGCGGCGTGGCCGTTCTCGTTCAGGCTCTCCACGGCGATGCTCGAGCGATTCCCCGACGCGCGCTGGCAGGTTCTCGTCGGCAGCCAGATCGCGATCGCCGGCCTCGTGGCGATCCTCTGCGCCGTCATGCTGCGGCGACGCTGGCGGTTGCCGCTGTTGGCCGGCGCGCTCGTCCTGCTCGCGACCGGCGGCGCGCTTGCGGTCACGCCGCTCGTCGTCGACGCGTATCCGACGACGTATCACCGCCCGACCGTCCCCTACAGCGTGTCGTCGATCGTGAGCGGGACGACGGTGTACGGCGAGCATTGCGTCGCGTGTCACGGGCGCTCCGGCGGCGGGGACGGGCCCGCCGCGCCGCGATTGCCGCGTCCGCCCGCCGACCTGCGCGCGCCGCACACCGGCGACCACACGGCGGGCGACCTCTACTGGTGGGTGAGCCACGGCATCCCGCGCGGCGCGATGCCGGGCTTCGCGAGCGTCTTGAGCGAGGAGCAGCGCTGGGACGTGATCAACTACGTGCGATTCCTCGGCGCGCTCGAGGGCGCGCGGTGGCTCGCGCCCACGATCGATCCGGGCCGCGCGTGGCTCGTCGCCCCGGACTTTTCGTACTCGATCGGTCCGGCCCACGCGCGGTCGCTGCGCGACTATCGCGGCCAGCGCCACGTGCTCCTCGTGCTCTACACGCTGCCGCGCTCGCGCGAGCGCCTCGCGCAGCTTGCGGACGTCTACCAGCTCCTCACCACGCTCGGCGTCGAGATCATCGCGGTGCCGAAGGACGCGTCGCCGAACGCGATCAAAGCGCTCGGGGCGGAGCCGCGCGTCCTCTTTCCGGTCGTGACCGAAGGGGCGCCCGACATCCTCGCGGTGTATCAGCGATTCGACGCGGCACCGCACGCGGAGCTCCTCGTCGACCGGCGCGGCTACATTCGCGCGCGATGGTCGAGCCATGCGGAGACCACGCGCGATCTCAAGCGGCTGCTCGCCGAGGTCCAGGAGCTGAACGAGGAAAAGATGGACGCACCGCTCGCCGACGAGCACGTGCATTAAATGAGGGTCTGGAAGGCCGCCGCGCTCGTGAACGTCGTGCTCGTCGTCGCGATGGCCGTCGCCGGCTGGCAGCTCTGGCGCCGCGCCCGCGGCCCGGGTGACGCGCAGGCCGGCCAGACGATCACGTGGGGCGGGCCCGAGCAGGAGTGGCGCGACCTCGACGGCATCGTCCGCGCGGTTCTGCCGGAGCTCGGCATCATCGTGCTCACGCACGCCGACATCCCGGGCTACATGCCCGGCATGACGATGGGCTTTCGCCTCGCGACTCCGGACGTGCCCGCGAACCTCGCGGTCGGGGACGTGGTGCGGTTCACGGTTCGCGGCTCACCGCCGCTCGTGGTGGTGACGGCCATCCAGAAGCGCTCCTGACAGCCCGGCGGCTGGCGCGTGGAACTGAGCGCGGCCGGTGGGCGTTTGCGGTGTAGGATCCCCGTGATGGCGCGCGCCTCCCGGCTCGTTCTCCTGGTGCTCGTGACCCTGCTGCTCGCCGCCGCGCCCGCAGCGGTCGTGCTCGTGCTCGTGGCCGGTATCGTCGCGTTCGAGACCGGCGTGCACTCCACCCATCATCTCGGACAACCGGACGGCGTCCGTCAGTGCGTCGTCGCCGGTGTCTCCGCGCAGCTCAGCGCGGATCTCGTCGACGCCTCGCTCGACGCCGCGCCCGTCACGCTCGTCCACGCTCCGCTCGCTGGAAGCCCCACGCCGGTCATCGCCGCGCGCAGCGTCGCGCCGCACGCCGGTCGCGCCCCGCCCGTCCTCTCCGCCTGAGTCGCTCGCTCGCAGGCCCCGCCCGTCGGCGTGACCGACGTGCCGGGAACACGGGCTCTCGGAGGACGACGCTCATCATTCGATTCGATCGAGCTTCATTCACGCGGGTCGCGCCGCTCGGCGCGTCGCTCGCGCTGCACCTCGTGCTCAGGGCCGCGGCCGCGATCGTGGTCCCGCGCGCGAGCGCGCGCATCGCGGACGTCATTCCGGTGGAGCTCGTCGTGGTGGAGACGCCGCCCGCCGTCGTGGCGCCGCCTCCGCCGCCCGCGCCTGCGAAGAAGCTGACGCTGCCGAAGCCCATCGCGACGCGGGATCGACTCTGCGTCTGCCCGTCGAATTCCGCCTCACCAGGTGAGGAGGACGATGCGAACCGCGCTCGCCACCGCCCTGCTGTGCCTCTGCGCATCGCCCGGGTTGGCGCAGGCCCCTCCGCCTCCGACGCTTCCTCCCGTCGTCGTCGAAAGCCCGCGGCTCGGTCGGCGGCTTCACGCTCGGCGGCGCGATCAACCTCGTGACGAAGAACGGCTACGACGAGGGCCTGCTCGCGCTCCGCAGCGAGGCCGGATCGTTCGGCTACTGGAAGAACCACGTCGCGACCGGCCAGGTCTACGGGCCCTTCGATCTCTACGTGAGCTTCACGGACGTCGAGCTGAGCGGCTATCGCGACTACAGCGACCAGATCCGCCACCGGATCTCCTCGATGTTCCGCTACGACCTCAGCGGCGGCACCACGCCGCTCCTCGATCTCGGCGACGTGCGCAACGACGAAACCCTTCCGGGCGCGCTCACGCGCGACGAGCTCGAGCGCGATCCACGGAAGGCGGACCCCACGAACGTGGCGACGCGCGCGGCGCGCCGCTACGACTACGTGCGCGGGGCGATGACGCTGCGCACGCCGCTCGGCGAGACCGCCGCGGTGGAGGCCGAGTCCCTGCACCAGGCGCCCGGTCTCGCCGTCGGTCCCGGCGGCGAGATCTACGTCACGTGGGCGTCACGGCGCCCGAAGGCCGCGAACGTTCTCTTCGCGTCCGATCTTCAGCGCTCGCGCTCGCGCGACGGCGGCCGCACGGTCGAGCCCGCAACGCGCGTCCACACGGACAACTGGAAGATCAGCGCGTGCCCGCACCGCGGCGGCGCGGTCGCGATCGACGCGCGCGGACGCACGCACGCGGAAGGCACGCGCAACGAGCCGGACATCCTCTACGCGATCGCGCCCGAGGGGCAGCGCTTCGGCGCACCACGACGGATTCACGTGTCCGCGTCGTCCATTCCCGATCACGCGCGCCTCGCGCTGGTGGGCGACGGCAACGCCGTCGTCGTCTGGGAAGATTCGACCGCGGTCCGCCGGCGCGTGATGCTCCGCGAGATCACGCCGGCCGGGGTCGGTCCGGTGCGCACCCTCTCCGGCGCGGTCAAAGCGTATGCTCCGGATGTGAGCCGTGCGCCCGACGGCGACATCTTCGTCGCGTGGCACGAGGAGCGATTCCCGAAGACCGTGACGGTCGTCCTGCGGCTCGGCGCCGGCGACCTCGTGGGGAGGAAGCGATGAAGGCTTGGAAGCTCGTGGCGCTCGGCGCCGCGCTCGCATTCGCCGCGACGGTCGCGACGGTCGCCGCGCAGCACCAGCACGGCCAGCCGCAGAGGGACACCGCGAAGACGGCGCCGGGCTCGCGGCGCGTGACGATGGAGGAGCTGCACCGCGGCGGCGGCGTCCCGCGCGGCTGGAAGTTCACGCTGCCGCCGGGCGGCGACGCCGCGCGCGGCAAGCAGCTCTTCGCCGACCTCGAGTGCTACAAGTGCCACGTCGTCAAGGACGCGGGCTTCCCGCCGGGCGGCGGCGACGGCAAGGTCGGCCCCGAGCTGAGCGGGATGGGCGCGCATCACCCCGCGGAGTATTTCGCGGAGTCGATCGTGTCGCCGAACGCGGTGCTCGTCGACGGTCCCGGCTGGATCGGGCCCGACGGCAAATCGGTCATGCCGAGCTACGCGGACGCGATCAGCGTCACCCAGCTCCTCGACCTGGTCGCGTTCATCAAGAGCCAGGACGGCGGCGGACACGCGCATCACGACGCGCCCGCGGCGATGCAGGAACGCGCGGTCGGTCCCTATCGTGTGCGTCTCGTCTTCCATGCGGCCGGCGGCCACGACCACGGCGCCGCGCACGGCGCGCATGCGGGTCATGGCGCGCACGCCGGCCATCACGCGCCGAAGCCCGCCGGCGCGGCCGGACACCTGATGGCGTTCGTCACCGACGCGGAAACGGGCGACCCGATTCCGTACTTGCCGGTGTCGGCGGGCGTCGAGATCCAGGGCGCGCCGACGCGCGTCGTGAAGCTCGCGCCGATGCTCGGGCGCAGCGGCTTCCACTACGGGAGCGACGCCACCCTGCCCGCCGGCACGCGCCGCATCGTCGTCACCATCGGCGCCACGACGATGCAGGTCATGGGCGCGGACCGCGCGCGCTACGCGCGCCAGCAGACCGTCGCGTTCGACTGGAGCGCGCCTGCGAAGTGATTCGCATCGTCGCTCTCGTGGCCACCGTGCTCGCGGCGACGCCCGCGTACGCGGATCATCCCGGGCCGTTCCGCGTCGAGGGCATGAGCCCTCTCATGACGGCGCTGCTCACGGGCGGCCTCGCGCTGCTCGTCGCGCTGATCGTGGTGGTGCTGATCATGCTCTTCACGCGATCCAGCGGCGACCGCTCGGATTCGGAGCAGGAGTGACCGCGCGCACCGTCCTCGTCCTGATCGCGCTGCTGCTCGTGACCGGCGAGGCCGCCGCGCACGCCGTGCTGGTGAGGGCGTCACCGGCGCGTCGCGCGGTTCTCGCCTCGCCGCCGTCGCGCGTCGAGCTCACGTTCAACGAACGCCTCGAGCCCGCGTATTCGACCGTGTCGGTCCGGGGCGCCGGCGACACGCGCGTGGACGACGGAAAGGTGGCCGTCGCTCCGGACGATCCGAGGCGCCTGACGGTCGGGCTACCGCCGCTGCAGCCGGGCCAGTACTCGGTGAGGTTCCGCGTGCTCTCGGTGGACGGCCACGTGGTGGAAGGCACCTATCCGTTCGAGGTCAAGCCGCGTCCGTGAGCGCGCGCGTCGCCGGACCCCGGCCGCGCGTGTTGCAAACTGCTCGCGCCTGCGCTATCAGTAGAGGCACATGCGACCGACCTCGTCGCGTCCGCTTGCACGTCTGCTGCTCGTCGCGCTGCTGCTCGTCGCTTCCGCGGCGATGGTGGCCCAGCTCGGCAGCGTGCCGCACTCCCACGCGGCCTCCGCGGCCGGCTTCTACAACGCGGAGCACGACCTCACGCTTCTCGCCGCGCTCGCCGGCCACGGCCTGGCGCCCGACGCCACGCCCGCGCCGGCACTCGAGCCGGTCTCGGTCGCGATGCCGCCGCTCGTCGCCGAGCGTCCGTCGACAGCTCCGGCGTACTGCGGCGACTCGCGCGCCCCTCCCTCCGCCTAGCCTCCGACTCCGTTCCTGATCTCGCTCGATCGCGCTCCGCGCGCGACGGGCATCCTTCTCCACTTCGACGGAGGCGCGTATGCGCAAGGCTTTCCGACCCGGCATCATGGTGCTGCTCGCGACTCTCGCGTCCTGGACGTTCGCGTCGCCCGCGCGCGCGCAGGAAGCGGAGGCGTTGCGGCGCGAGCTCGAGCAGATGCGGAAGCAGGTCGAAGCGCTGTCGGAGCGTCTGCGGCGGCTCGAAGCCCAGCCACCACCCGCGGCGCCCGTCGCAGCGCCGACGCCGGCGGCCGGCGCGCAGCCGCAATCCGTCGCGATGCAGGCGCCTACGCCGACGCCGGGGGCGCCGTCGTCCGCGCCCAGCGTCATGGACCTCGTGCGTCCCCGCCAGCCGTTCGCGCTCTACCAGCAGCGCGGGGCGGGCCAGCTCCTGTTCGACATGGGGATCACCGGCGACTTCATCGGCAACGTCACCCAGCGGAACGTCGACAAGGCGGGCGCGGGCACGTTCCGCGGCCGCGAGAACCGCTTCTTCCCGCGCGAAGTGGAGCTGAATCTCTTCGGCCAGATCGATCCGTACGCTCGCGGGGAGGTGCGGATCGAGTCGGGTGAGGAAGCCCGAGGGCAGGAGACCGGCGTCAGTCTCGCGGAAGCGCACCTGACGCTGTTGACGCTGCCGTTCAACACGCAGCTGAAGATAGGTCAGATGCGCGCGCGATACGGCTGGAGCAACCAGCTCCACGACGAAGCGATGCCGTGGCCCGATCGTCCCGGTGTCTATCGCTATTTCTTCGGCGAGGAAGGCCTGAGCGAGAAAGGCTTCGAGGCGACGTGGGTCCCCGGCCTCCCGTTCTATCTCGAAGTGCTCGGCGGGCTCTTCAACGGCGACAACGAGACCGCGTTCGGGCGCGGCCGCATCAGCGAGCCGCTCGTCACGGGGCGCGTGCGCGCGTTCTTCGATCTGACCGACGAGCACGCGCTCCAGATCGGCGCCTCGGTCGTGTCGGGTCTCACGAGCGAGCGGCAGCGCCACACGCTGCCCGGCTTCGACGTCCGTTACAAGTACCGCCCCGACGGATGGCTGCACCCGTTGCTCACGCTCGGCGGCGAAGGGATCTGGTCGCTCCGGCGGCGCGAGGTCACGCGCGACGTCGTCGTCAGCGAAGATCCGCTCGAGACGTTGGCCGTCGGCAACCATCGCACCTTCACGCGGTTCGGCTGGTACACGTACGCCGAGCTGCAGCCGTTCCGCCGGTGGGCGGGCGGCGTGCGCTACGACTACACCGAGCTGCCGGACCGCGGGCGCGAATGGGCGCTCGAGCCGTACGTGAGCTTCAGGCCGTCGGAGTTCCTTCGCTTCCGGGCCGGCTACAAGCTGACCGAGCGCAGCCAGGACAACGGGTTCTCCGCGAACGGCGCGAGCGCGCGCCACGTCGACGAGCTGTTCTTCCAGGCCACGTTCGTGCTCGGCGCGCATCCCGCGCATCCGTTCTGATGGGAGGCTCCATGCAATCGCGTCGGTTGGTGTCTGTCGCCGTGGCACTCGCCCTCGTGGCGAGCGGCGCGAGCGGCGCCGAGCGCGTCCGCGTCGTCACCACGATTCCGGATCTGAAGTCCCTCACGGAGGCCGTCGGCGGCGATCTCGTCGACGTCGAGTCGCTCACGCGCGGGACCCAGAATCTCCACGAAGCCGAGGTACGGCCGAGCATGATGCTCAAGCTTCGCCGTGCGGATCTGCTGATCGAGAACGGGCTCGATCTCGATCGCTGGGTGGACGTCGCCGTGCAGGGCGCCAACAACGGCACCATCATTCGCGGCGCGCCGGGGCGCATCGAGATCTCCCGTGACGTGCCGCTGCTCGAGGTGCCGTCCGCGCGCGTCGATCGCTCGATGGGTGACGTGCACCCGCTCGGCAATCCGCACTTCTCGCTGGACCCCGGGCTCGCGCCGGTCATCACGCAGAACATCGTCGACGGCCTCGTCCGCGTGGCGCCGCCGCACCGCGCCACGTTCGAGAGGAACCGTCAGGCGTTCCTCGCGCGCCTCGACGGCGAGATGGCAAAGTGGACGAAGACGATGGAGCCGCTCAGGGGCGCCAAGGTGGCGGTCTTCCATCCCGTCTACATCTATTTTCTGACGCGCTTCGGGCTCGTTCAGATCGGAGCGCTCGAGGACCGCCCCGGCATTCCCCCGTCGCCGGCGCACGTCGCACGGCTGATCCAGTTGATGAAGCAGGAGAAGGTGAAGGCGCTCCTCGTCGAGCCGTGGAACGACCGCAAGCTGGCGGAGCGCGTCGCGCAGGAAGCCGGCGCGAAGGCGCTCGTGATGGCCACCGCGGTCGGCGCGGTGAAGGGCGCCGACACCTACATCGCCACGATCGAGTACAACATCCGGACCCTCGCCGAGGCGCTCCGGTAGAGGCGCGGGCCATGTTCGTCGACCTCCTCGCGCTGCTCTGGGCGCCGTTCCTCATGTGCCTGATGCTCACCGGGATCCACGCGTATCTCGGCGTGCACGTGCTCGCGCGCGAGGTCGTGTTCGTCGACATCGCGCTCGCTCAGATCGCCGCGCTCGGGGCGACGGCCGCGGTTCTCTTCGGCTTCGACCCCGAGACGTGGGAGTCCTACGCCTCCAGTATCGTCGCGACGCTGGCCGGCGCGCTGGTGCTCGCGCTCACGCGCACGCGCGAGCGCCACGTCTCGCAGGAGGCGGTGATCGGCGTCGTCTACGCGGTCTCGTCCGCCGCGGCGGTCCTGGTCGCAGACCGCGCCCCGCACGGTGTCGAGCACGTCCGCGCGATGCTCGTCGGCAACCTGCTCGCCGTCCGACCCGGCGAGGTCCTCAACGTCGCGGGACTCTACGCGGCGGTCGGCGTGCTGCACTGGGCGTGTCGCCGCCCGTTCTTCCTGATCTCCACCGATCCCGACGCGGCCTTCGCGGCAGGCTGGCGTGTCCGGTGGTGGGACTTCCTCTTCTACGCGTCGTTCGGCGTGGTTGTCACCAGCTCGGTCCGGATCGGCGGGGTGCTGCTCGTCTTCTCGTACCTCATCGTCCCGGCGCTCGTCGGCGTCGCGCTGGGCAGGAGCGTCCGCGCGAAACTCTTCATCGGCTGGGCGTTCGGCGCGCTGGTCAGCGTGCTCGGCGTCGCCGCGTCGGCCTCCTTCGACCTGCCGACGGGCGCCACGGTCGTGTGCGCGTTCGGCGTGACCCTGCTCGCGTTCTGGATCCTCGCCCGCGCTACTCGCGTACACTCCTGATGCGTGGCCATCGACGTGCCGGCGCCCTCCCTTCGTCTTCCGCGTGGAGTCCTCGTGGTCGCGCTCGCGACGTTCGTCGTGGTCTCCCTCGCCGCGCTCCTCATCGGCACCGAGTCCGCCGATCGCGTCATTCGGAGCTACGTCCTGACCGCCGCGTCGCCCGGCGTGGTCGCGTTCATGAGAATCGTGAATGTCGCCGGCGACTGGCGCTTTCTCCTGCCGGCGACGCTGCTGCTGCTCGCGGTCTTCGACCGCGCGCGGCGGACGTGGTGGGTGTGGATCGCGCTGATGATCGCGGCGCCGCTCGCCGAAGGCGCGCTGAAGATCGCGATCGGGCGGGCGCGCCCGGATGAGAAGTCGCTCGGATATCCGAGCGGTCACGCGACGGCGGCTGCGGCGTACTTCGGCGCGGTGCTCTACCTCTCGACGCCGCTGCGACCGACGACGCGCACGGTCGTGCGCGTGGTGGCTGTCCTGATGATCGTGCTGGTGGGCGTCGCGCGCGTGATGCTGCGCGCGCACTGGCCGTCGGACGTGCTCGGCGGCTGCGCGCTCGGGCTCACGCTCGCGTCAGCCGCCGCCGTCTGGGCTAGTAGCTCTTCGGCAGCCCCAGCACGTGCTCGGAGAGGTAGTTGAGCACCATCTGCTGCGAGACCGGCGCGATCTTGTAGAGCCGGATCTCGCGCCAGAGCCGCTCGACGTAGAACTCTTTCGCGTAGCCATAGCCGCCGTGCGTCTGCACCGCGACGTCGCACGCCTCGAAGCCTGCCTCCGCCGACATGAGCTTCGCGGTGTTCGCTTCCGGTCCGCACGGCTTGCCGTTGTCGAAGAGCCACGCCGCCTTGAGGCACATGAGCTCCGCGGTCTCGAGCTTCGCCCACGCCATCGCGAGCGGATGCGCGATCGCCTGGTTCTGGCCGATCGGGCGGTCGAAGACCACGCGCTCCTTCGCGTACTGCGTGGCGCGCTCGAGCGCCGCGCGCCCGATCCCGACCGCCTCGATCGCGGTGAGCACGCGCTCGGGGTTCAGCGAATCCAGCAGGTGATAGAAGCCCTGCCCCACCTCGCCCACCACGTCGCTCTCCGGGATCTCGAGCCCGTCGATGAAGATCTCGTTCGAGTCGACGGCGGCGCGGCCGAGCTTCTCGATCTCGCGCACGGTGATCTTCGAGCGATCGAACGGCGTGAAGAACAGCGTGAGCCCGCGGAACGGCTTCGCGGGGTCGCGCGGCGCCGTGCGCGCGAGCAGCAGCATGTGCGTCGCCTGGCGCGCGTTCGTGTTCCACACCTTGCGCCCGTTGACGACGAAGCGGTCGCCCCGGCGCTCGGCGAAGGTCTGGATGCGCGAGGTGTCGGTGCCGGCGTTCGGCTCCGTGACGCCGAACGACATCACGATCTCCCCGGTCGGGATCTTCGGCAGGTACCTCTGCTTGAGCACCTCGCTGCCGTGCTTGATCAGCGGCATCGGCGGAAACATGTAGAAGTGGATCGGCGAGGCGCCGCTCGTGCCCGCGCCGGCCGCGCAGATCTCACCGAGCATGATCGCCGCCTCGGTGACGCCGAGCCCCGAGCCGCCGTACGCCTCGGGCACGATCATCCCGAGCCAGCCGCCGGCCTTGAACGCATTCACGAACTCCCACGGGTACTCGTGCGTGCGGTCGTGCTCGAGCCAGTAGTCGAGCGAGAACGTGCGCGCGAGCGCCGCGACTTCCTTCCGGATCAGCTCCTGCTGTTCGGTGAGCGCGAAGTCCATGACCGATACGATAGAATCCGCGCCCATGGCGGTCAAGGCACTCGTAGCGCTCCAGAACGGATTCATGGGCGCGCAGCGCTCGCTGCTCTTCTACGGCGAGTTCAGCGAAGCGCCGGTGCAGATCCCGATCACGTGCTGGCTCATTCGCACCGGTGACGCCACGATCCTCTACGACACCGGCGTCTCACCGCGCGCGGTGCCCGGGCTCATGCGCAACGACCGGCTTGCCAAGTTCACCGACGACGATCTCCTCGTCCACCGGCTGGAGCGTGCCGGGATCGAGCCGGAGAACGTCGACGTCGTCGTGCTCTCGCACCTTCACTACGACCACGCGGGCGGCGCGGAGCTCTTCCGGAACTCGGAGCTCGTCGTCCAGAAGGACGAGTACAGCTACGCGCACTACCCGGCGTCGTTCTTCGCGAGCTTCTACTACCGGAAGAACTTCGACCTGCCGGGCTACAAGTGGCGGCTGCTCGACGGCGACACCGAGCTGGCACCGGGCGTGACGGTGCTCCGCACCGACGGACACACGCCGGGCCACCACTCGCTGATGGTCGAGCTGCCCGAGACCGGGCCCGTGATCCTCACCGGGGATGCGTGCTACTGGCACGAGCACGTGGAGAAGGAGCGCGTGCCCGGCGTGGTGTGGAATCCCACGCTCGCGCTCCACTCCATCAAGCGCCTGAAAACCCTCGCGCGTCTGACGGGTGCCAGGATCTTTCCGAGCCACGACCCGGCCTTCTGGGCGACGGTGAAGCAGGCGCCCGACTCCTATCGTTGAACTCGCGGGTATTTTGAACTCACGGGCGCCCGGCGGCTCTGCCGCCGCCCGCTCGGGTGCCCTCTCAGCGCGAGTCGCGATTCCACCCGTCGCGTACGTTCGCGCGTATAACCGGCGTGATGGACATCGGAGCGCGGATGGAGGCGCTGGACTGGGCGGTGATCGAAGCGTCGCTGTGGAGCCACGGGTACGCGAAGACGCAGGCGGTGCTGACGCCGGACGAGTGCGCGGCGCTCGTCGCGATGTACGGAGAGCGCGAGCGATTCCGCTCGCGCGTGGAGATGGAGCGCTTCCGCTTCGGCGTCGGCGACTATCAGTACTTCGCGGCGCCGCTGCCGCCGATCGTGCGCGACCTGCGCGTCCACGCGTATCCGCCGCTCGCCGCGATCGCGAACCGCTGGGAGGAGGCGCTCGGCAGCCGCGCGTGCCATCCGGCGACGCTCGCCGAGCTCCAGGCGGTGTGCCGGCGTCACGGCCCGACGAAGCCGACGCCGCTGCTGCTGCACTACGAGGCGGGCGGCTACAACTGCCTCCACCAGGATCTCTACGGCAACGTGGTCTTCCCGCTGCAGCTCACCGCGTTCCTGAGCCGGCGTGACGTCGACTACGAAGGCGGCGAGTTCCTGCTCGTCGAGCAGCGGCCGCGCGCGCAGTCGCGCGGCGAGGCGCTCGCGCCGGAACAAGGCGAGCTGGTGATCTTCGCCACGCGCCACCGGCCGTTGCAGGGTGCGCGCGGGTGGTATCGCGCCGCGCTCCGGCACGGCGTCGGCACGATCCGGCGCGGCACGCGCTACACGCTCGGCGTCATCTTCCACGACGCGAAGTGATCGCAATGTGCTATCGAGGGGCATGGCCGATAGCTCCTCGGGCGCCGATCTCTCTCCTGCGGAGGTCCGCGCCCTCGCGGTCACGCTCGGGCTGACGCTCACCGACGACGACCTGAGCGAGGTCACGCACCGCCTCAATGCGATGCGCGACGCGCTCGCCCCGCTCGCCGACCTGCCGCTGACCAGCGTCGAGCCGACGCCGCCCACGCCATGAGCGACGCGAACGCCGATCTCTGCTTCACCCCGGCCGCGGAGCTCGCCGCCCGCATTCGTAAGAAGGAGCTGTCGCCGGTCGCGCTCACGCGCGCGTATCTCGATCGCATCGACCGGCTCGACGGCACGCTGAGCGCCTACATCACCGTGTGCCGCGAGTCGGCGCTCGCCGAAGCCGGGCGCGCCGAGCAGGCCGTCGCGCGCGGCGAGCGGCTCGGTCCGCTCCACGGCGTGCCGTTCGCCGTGAAGGATCAGATCGACGCCGCCGGGGTGCTGACGACCGCGGGCTCGCGGTTGCTCCGCGAGAACGTCGCCGCAAGCGACGCGCCCGTCGTCGCTCGCATGCGGCGCGCGGGCGCGATCCTGCTCGGCAAGCTGAACCTCACCGAGTTCGCGCTCGGCGGCACGCTCGACTTCCCGTACGGCCAGCCGCGCAATCCGTGGAACGTCGCGCACGATCCGGGCGGCTCGTCGTCGGGATCGGGCATCGCCGCGGCGGCAGCGCTCGCCGCCGTCACGCTCGGCGAAGACACCGGTGGCTCGATTCGCAGCCCGGCATCGAGCTGCGGCGCCGTCGGGTTGCGACCGACGTGGGGCCTCGTGCCGCGCACCGGGTGCATTCCTCTCTGCTGGTCGATGGACGCGATCGGGCCGATCACGCGCACGGTCGAGGACGCCGCGCTCGTGCTGGCCGCGATCGCGGGTCCCGATCCGAGCGACCCGCAGATGCGCGACGCGCCGCCGGACGACGTGCTGACGGGGTTGCGTGCTGGAGTCGACGGGCTGCGCGTCGGCATCGTGCGCGAGCTGGTGAGCGGCGCGGACACCAATCCCGACGTGCGCGCCGCGGTGCTCGCGGCCGCCGAGCAGCTCCGCGAGCTCGGCGCGAAGGTGGAGGAGATCTCGCTGCCGCTCGTGCGGCTCGCCGGCGCGGTCTTCATGGCGCTCGGCGACTCGGAGGGCGCCGGCGCCCATCAGGTCTGGCTCCGCGAGCGCGCGTCGGAGTACGACGCGGCGACGCGCCGCCGCCTGATCGCGGCGAGCCTCCTGCCGACCGCGTCGTATCACCAGGCCGCGCGCGCCCGGGCGTTGATCACGCGCGACGTGCTGGCGGCATTCGCGCGCGTCGACATTCTGCTCGCGCCGACGCAGCCGCGCCCCGCGCCGGTCATCGCGAGCGGGCATGCGCCGGTCGCGAGCAAGGCCGACGCCGCCGCGCGCTTCTTCACGCGGCGCTCCTACACGACGCCCTTCAATCTCTCGGCGACGCCGGCGATCTCGGTGCCGTGCGGCTTCGGGCCGTCAGGGTTGCCGATCGGGCTGCAGCTCGCCGGGCGGCGGTACGACGACGCGACGGTCCTGCGCGCGGCGTGGGCGTACGAGCAAGCCACGTCATGGCACCAGCAACGTCCGGCACTCGCGTAGGGCGGCGGCTTTGCCGACGCCCGGAGCGCGGGGGGCCTGGGGGGCCGCTGGAGGCGGCCCCCCATGAGATTGGTCGCGTGGAACATCCGGGGCGGCGGCGGCGTGCGCGCGATGGCGATCGCGCGACAGCTCGCGCGCTGGGACGCGGACGTCGTCGCGCTGTCGGAATTCAGAGCCACCCCGCCGAGCCGCGCGCTCGCCGAGCGCCTGCGCGCGAGCGGTCTCGCGCACCAGCTCACCACCGCGGACCCCGCGACGCCGAACGCGAACGCGCTCCTGATCGCGTCGCGCTGGCCGCTGCGTCCGGTGCGGCTGCGCGCGCGCCCGTCGCTCCCGCTCCGCTGGCTCGCGGTGTCGATCGCCGCGCCGGAGCCGATCGTCGTCGGCGCGATGCACGTGCCGAATCGCGCCGACGGCACGAAGTATCCGTTCCTCGACGCGGTGCTCGCGTGCGCGCGCGGCTTCCGTCTCCGTCCTGCGGTGTTCCTCGGCGATACGAACTCCGGGCGGCGGGGTCTCGACGAGGAGGTTCCCGCGTTCAACGCGATCGAGGAAGGCTGGGTCGACGCGCTCGCAGGCTGCGGCTGGACCGACGTGTTCCGCCACCTCCAGCCGGACGCGCGTGTCTACACCTGGTATTCGCCGAACGGCCGCCACGGGTTTCGCATCGACCAGGCGTTCGTCAACGCGGCGCTGCTGGCGCGCGTGAAGGACGCCGGGTACGCGTGGGGCGGCGCGCGTCAGCGCCGGCGCCGCGCGCTGCTCAGCGATCACGCGGCACTGCTCGTCGATCTCGGCCCGTGACAGACTGCCGCCGGGGGCTGTGGCGTGAGGCTCAGATCGACGGCAACAGCGCTTCGGTCGCGATCCCGGTATCGATGAGCCGCTCGTAGGGATGGCGGGCGGTGATGAAGCCGCCCGCGTAGAGGATCTCCTGCAGCTTCTCGTAGCCGGGGCGATCGAGGCGCGGATCGTCCGGCCACGTCCCCTGCGCGCGATATCGCGCGACGATCCGCGCGAGCAATCGCGCGTCGATGTCGGGAAACGCCGGCGCGATGAGCGCGGCGATCTCGTCCGCCGACGCCTGCGCGATCCAGCGCTGCGCTTCGTGGAACGCGCGGACGAGGCGCACGAAGGTCGCGTGGTCCTCGCGCAGCCGCACGTCGGTCGCCATCAGCGAGCTGAACGGCACCGGGCCCGTGGCGACGCCCATCGAGGCCACCAGGTGTCCGGCGCCCTCGGCCACGAGCTGATCGACGACGGGCGGTCCGCATTCGATGAAGTCGCCCTTGCCGGCTTTGAACGCCGCGACGGCGTCCGGCACGCCGAGATCGCGCACGAACGTGACGCGCGCGGGATCGACGCCTTCGCGCCGCAGCACCGAGAGCATGCACTGGTACGGGGTCGGCGCGCCGCCGAACGAGAGCACCGTCCGGCCGATCAGATCCTGCCACGCGAACTCCCGCCGCGGCGTCTTGCTGACGAGGAAGAAGCCGTTGCGATCGTTGACCGCCGCGAAGTGCACGATGGGCGGGCCGCCCTTGTCGACGACCGCGAGGCTCCGCATGATCCCGGAGACCGCGAAGTCGGCGCGCCCCGCGAGCAACGCTTCCGCGGCCGGATTGTCGGGGGTCGCGGTTTGTAGCGTGACGTCGAATCCCGCGCGCGCGAAGTAGCCGCCGCGCACCGCCACGTGCGCCGGCGCATAGAAGGGTGAATGGAACGGCGCCATCATTTGGAGTCGCGGGCCCCGGGCGCTCAAGCGCCCGCCCGCTCCGGTGGCGCGCCCGCCTTTGAAATCGCGGGGCCCCGGGCGCTCAAGCGCCCGCCCGCTCTGGTAGCGCGCCCGCCTTTGAAATCGCGGGCCCCCGGGCGCTCAAGCGCCCGCCCGCTCTGGTGCAACCACTGGGCGTTTCACGTAGCGTCCTCCCGGCGCGCCGATCACGTCCTTGCCGTCGAAGACCACGCGGCCGCGAAGCAGCGTGTGCGTCGGCCAGCCCTTCACGCGCAGTCCCGCGAACGGCGTGAAATCCTGCGCGGAGTGCAGCACGCCGGGTGAGACCACGTGCTCGCGCTCCGGATCGATCACGACGAGGTCGGCGTCCGCGCCGATCGCGATCGCGCCCTTGCGGGGGAAGAGTCCGAACGCCCGGGCCGGATTCGCGCTCGCGAGCGCGACGATCCGCTCGAGCGACAGGCCGCGACGCGGTCCCTCGCTCAGCAGATACGGATAGAGCAGCGCCGTTCCGCCGAACCCGGGCAGCGCAGACCAGAACTCGATTTCCTTGTCCTCCTCGGAACAGCACGCGTGGTCGCTGACGACCGTGTCGATGCTGCCGTCGAGCACCGCGCGCCACAGCGCCTCGCGATCGGCGCCGGTGCGGATCGGCGGATTGACCTTCCCGATCGCGCCGCCCGCGGTCTCGTACGTGAGCGCGAGGTGGTGAAGCGTCGTCTCGAGCTTGATGTCGAGGTACGGATGCCGGTGACGGCCGATCCACGCGGCCTGCACGGCGTCGTGGCTCGAGAGATGGAGCAGGTTGACGGGGCACCGCGTCGCCTCGGTGAGCACCAGCGCTTCCGCGATCGAGAGCACCTCGGTGAGCGGCGGGCGCGCCTTGTGATAGGCCTCGAGTCCGGTCGCTCCGGTGCGCCGCGCCTCCTCGATGAACACGCGCAGCAGCTCCGCCTGCTCGCAGTGGAGGCTCAGCGAGATGCGCCCGCGCGCGCCGTACTTCGTCGACGCCCCCGCCACCTGCGTCATCAGCCGGTAGAGATGGCCGAGGTCGTACGAGTCCGACATCGTGTAGTCGGTGCCGCGCGTCGAGTCGGACGTGAGGTTCAGGCCCTTGTAGAACATGTAGTACTTGAACGACGCGACACCCTGCTCGCCGACGAGCCAGTCGATCTCGTCGAGCTGATCCGTCGTCATGATCCCGAGGTGGTAGCCGAAATCGGTGTGCGCGTGGCCTTCCGTCGCCGCCACGACCTCGGGAAAGATCGTCCGGTACGGCCCGCTCTTGTTCAGGTAGTGGCTGCCGGTACGGAAGTAGCTGACGACGGTCGTCACGCCGCCCGCGAGCGCGGAGCGCGTCTCGCTCTCGGCATCGCGCGCGAGATCGCGGTAGATGCCGATGTGGAAGTGCGAGTCCACCGCGCCAGGCAGCACCAGCTTGCCGCGAGCGTCGATGACGTGCTCGCCCTCGACCGTGGCGATGGTGTCGGCGAGCGCGGCGATGCGGCCGTCGCGCAGCCCCACGTCACAGCGGATCCCGGCGGCGCCGGGGACGACGACGGTGCCATTCACGATCACGGTGTCGTAACGAGCCATCGCGTCAGGACTATAGCGCGATTCGGACGCCCGGGCCGGCGCCGGGGCGACTATGGCGCCGACTCCATAGGTCCTTGAAATCATGGACTTTTGCGGCCTTGACGTACCTGCCGGTACCCGGTACGATCGCATTCTCATTTTTGCGATGCCTGCTATTTTGATGATCGTGGCGCGCGACCGGCCGGATCTGTACGACCGGTTGACCCGGGAGTTCGGACGCGACCGCGCGGTCGCGGTGGTGCTGGACCGGCGCTTTGGTCAGCGCCGGCGCACCGAGGTCGCCGTCACGACGGAGCAACGCCGCGCGGAGCGGCGGCGCCGCGACATCGAGGACGATCTTCGCCGTCTCGGCTGGGCCACCGCGCGCACCGCGTAACCCGCGCGCGGCCCTGCGCGCGCCTTGCGCCCGCGACACGCGGACGCTACCTTCTCGCCATGACCGCTACCGCTCGCGTCGCCGAGTTCGTCGTCTCGACCACGCTCGATCGCGTTCCGGATGCGGCACGCGTCCAGGTGCGGCGCGCCGCGCTGGATTCGATCGGCGTGATGCTCGCGGGCGCATCGGAGCCCATCGCGCGCATCACCCGCACCGTCGCGCGCCTCGAAGGCGGGATACCGCTGTGCACCGTCGTGGGCAGCGGGCTCCGCACCTCGCCCACGTGGGCCGCCCTCTGCAACGGCGCCGCGGGGCACGCGCACGATTTCGACGACACGAGCTTCGCGCTGATGGGGCACCCGAGCGTGCCGCTCCTCGCCACCGCGCTGGCGTGCGGGGAAGCGGAGACGGCCGGCGGCGCGGACGTCGTGCTCGCCTATCTCATCGGCTTCGAGGTCAGCGCGGCGCTCGGCATCGCGCTGAATCCCGGCCACTACACGCGCGGCTGGCACGCGACCGCGACGCTCGGCACGATCGGCTGCGCGGCCGCGGCGGCGCGCCTGCGCGGCCTCGACGTCGCGCGGACGACGCACGCGCTCGGCATCGCGGCGTCGCTCGCGTCCGGCCTCAAGGAGAACTTCGGCTCGATGACCAAGCCGTACCACGCGGGTCACGCCGCGCTGAACGCGGTCACCGCGACGGCGCTCGCGGCGGCGGGCATGACCGCCTCCCCGAGCGCGCTCGACGGCTCGCAGGGTTTCGCGGCGGCGTTCAGCGGCGACAAGCTCGCGCCCGGCGCGTTCGCCGAGCTCGGCCGCGAGTGGCAGATCGTCCTCTCGGGGATCGCGGTGAAGCCGTATCCGTCCTGCGCGCTCACGCATTCCGCGATCGACGCGTTGATCGCGCTGCGCGCACGGCACCAGCTCACGGCCGCGGAGATCGAGGACGTGGAAGTCGGCGTACACCACGTCGTGCCGGAAGTGCTCCGCCATCCGGCGCCGGCCAACGCGCTCGAGCGGAAGTTCTCGATGCCGTACTGCGCGGCGGCGGCGCTCGGCCGCGGGCGCGTCGGGATCGACGACTTCACGGACGGACCGGTGCGTGACGCCGACGTCGCCGCGCTGGTGCCGCGCGTGCGGATGGTCGTCGATCCTTCCCTGCCCGACCAGCTCGAGCGGCAGGCGTGGAGCCGCGTCACCGTGCACCTGCGTGACGGGCGGACGCTCGAGGAGCCGGCGCGCGGCGCGTCCGGGCATCCCGAGGCCCCGCTCTCCGACGCGCAGCTCCGCGACAAGTTCCTCGGCTGCGCGGCAGGCGTGCTCGAGCGGGGCGAGGCCGAGGCGCTCGTCGACCAGCTCATGCACCTCGACGAGGTTCCCGACATCCGCGCGTTGACGGCAAGACTCGCCACGAACCTTGACCGTCCATGACGGTCAATTACTGACAGGAGCGAGGACATGGCGATTTTCGACGGAATCAAGGTGCTCGAGCTCGCGCGCGTGCCGCCGGCCGAAATGCCCGGCATGTTCCTCGCGGACTACGGCGCCGACGTGCTGAAGTTCGAGACGCCGGAGCCGCACCGCACGCGCGATCTCCAGGAAGAGCGGCGCGCCGCCTTCGCGTTCGTCAATCGCAACAAGCGCTCCATGAGCCTCAATCTGAAGTCGCCCGCGGGCCAGGAAATCTTTCGCACGCTCGCCGCCGAGGCCGACGTGATCATCGAAGGCTTCCGCCCGGGCGTGATGAAGCGGCTCGGCGCCGCGTACGAAGACCTGAAGAAGGTCAACCCGCGGTTGATCTACTGCTCGCTCTCCGGCTTCGGCCAGAGCGGACCCTACCGCGACTATCCGGCGCACGACATGAACTACCTGTCGCTCGCCGGCGTGCTGAACCTCATCGGCGAGCCCGACCGCAAGCCGGCGATCCCGCTGAACCTGGTTGCCGATTACGCGGGCGCGAGCCTGCACGGGGCGCTCGGCATCGTGCTCGCGCTGTACGCGCGTGAGAAGACCGGACGCGGCCAGTTCGTCGACGTGTCCTATCTCGACACGTCGGTCTCGCTGCTCGCCGCCACGCCGAACATGCGCTTCTTCTTCTCCGACGGCATGGCTCCGCGCCGTGGCGAAGGCTTCCTCGGCGGCTCGTATCCCTACTACGCGATCTACGAGACGCGCGACGAGAAGCTGCTGACGATCGGCTGCACCGAGCCGTGGCTCTGGGAGAACTTCTGCAAGGCGATCGGCCGGCCGGACTTCGCGAAGCACGCGCGCAAGCCCGACCAGTTCGTGCGCGCGGCGAACGCCGAGGAGCAGAAGGCGCGCGAGGAGATCGAGGCCGTCATCAGGACGAAGAACCGCGACGAGTGGTACGAGATCCTCGTGAAGGCCGACGTGTGCGTGGGCAAGGTCTACGACGTCGAGGAGATGGTGCAGGACCCGCAGATCAACCATCGCCAGATGATCGTGGAGGCCGACCATCCGAAGTTCGGCAAGGTGAAGCAGTTCGGGATCGCGATCAAGCTCTCCGACACGCCGGGCTCCGTGCGGAGCGCCGCGCCGACGGCCGGCGAGCAGACGGAGGACGTGCTGAAGTCGCTCGGCATGACGGCCGAGGCGATCGCGGACCTCCGCAAGCAGGGTGTGATCGAGTAACGCGGGGCCCGGCCCCGCTCAGCGAACGATCAGGACGACCGAGAGCGCGAGCAGCGCGCCCATCGTGAGATTGAAGGCGCGCCGTCTCCGCTCGGTCCCCAGCAACCGTTGCGCGCTCGCGCCGAACGCGAGCCACACGAAGCCGCTCGGGAGCGCCGCGAGCACGAAGAGCCCGCCGAGCGACGCCGCCTGCGCCACGGCGCCCGCCCGCGCGTCGAGGAACGTCCCGGCCACGCTCGTCGCGACGAGCCACGACTTCGGATTGACCCACTGGAACGTCGCCGCGCCCACGAAGCCGACGGGCTGAGGCATGGACGCGCGCGCCTCGTGCGTCTGCGGGCTCGCGGTTGCGATCTTCCACGCGAGCCACAGGAGAAATCCGGCGCCGGCCCAGTGACACCAGATCGACCGGCGCGGGTCTTGAACGTTCGTGCCGGCGGCCGCGCGGCGCGGCGATCGCGACCGCCAGGCCCGTGGACGGGGTCGAGCTGTTCCGCGCGCGCGGTTCGACGGCGTCGCCTACGCGCGCCACCGTCACGACACGTACGGCGTGTGCCTGACCGATCGCGGCGTGCAGGTCTTCGACTATCGCGGCGCGACCAGGACGAGCACGCCGGGGAACGTCGTCACGCTCTACCCCGACGAGCCGCACGACGAACGCGCGGGCGACGCGGCCGGCTTCGCGTATCGCATCGTCTACCGCGAGCCCCGACGCCTCGCCGACGCCGTGCGGACCGTGCGGGGCCGGCCGTCACCGTTGCCCTTCGTGCGCGATCCCGTGTCGACGAATCCCGCGATCGCGCGCGCGATCGTCCGCGCGTTCGAGACGACGCTGACGCCGCTCGCCGCCGACGCGCTGCTCGTGGAGATGGCGGAAGGCCTGATCTCGGGCGCGGGCGCGAGAATTCCTCGACGCCGAGAAGACGCGCGTCGTCCGCTCCTCCGAGCTCGAGGCGATCACCGGGCTCACACGCTTCGAGCTCGCGCGGCAGTTCCGGCTGCGCTTCGGCACGAGCCCGCACCGCTATCTGCTGATGCGCCGCCTCGACCTCGCCCGTGACCGCCTCCGTGGCCGAGCGCTCGCGGACATCGCCGGCGAGATCGGATTCGCCGACCAGGCGCACTTCACCCGCGCGTTCCAGGCGGCGTTCGGTCTGACGCCCGCGCGCTACCGCGCGCTGGCCGGGGATTACGCGACGACGGCGGCGGCGCCGAGACGGCGGAGCAGCGGCGCGCCGTCGCCCGCGAGCCACGCGCGCGTCGACTCGTAGCCGAAGCGCAGCGCCTTGCGGGCGGCCTCGAAGCCCATGCACGGGCCGAAGAGCAGCTCGCAGTCGCGCGGCGGCTCCAGCAGGAAGAACTCGGTGCGCGGGTAGCGCGCGGACAGCACGTCCATGCCGAGCGACAAGAGGTTCTGGCTGTAGATGCGGCTCGTCTGCTCCATGATCGAGTAGAGGCCGCGGCCGCGGATCGTCGCGTTGGTGTCTGAAAAAAGACTCGGCACCAGCGGATTGATCACGAGGACGGTGTCCATGCCCTCTTCCGCCGCGAGATCCGCGTGGCCCGCGAAGCCGACGCCGCCGTCGACGTAGTCGCGTCCGTCGATCACGTACGGCTCGAAGAACCCGGGGATCGACGACGACGCGGCCACCGCGCAGCTGATCGGCACGTCGGACAGGCCGTTGCGCCCGAAGACGACGCGCTCGGCGCGGTCGAGATCGATCGCCGGGATCAGCAGACGCCGCGGCAGCGCGGCGAAGCTGTCGCCGAGCCCGCGCGACGCGAACGCGCCGCGGACGAACCCCTCGAGCGCCGCCAGATTGAAGAACCCGGTCGGAAGGTCGCGCTCGGCGCGCGCGAGCATGTCGGGAATCGACGTGCGCCAGGCGCTCATCGCGTTCTTGCCGAACGCCCACACCATCTTGCCGAAGCGTCCGACCGCGCGCTGGAACGCGTCGGACGAGAACACGGCGTTGCGCCGGAAGTTCAGCGGATCGTCGAGGTCCTCGTCGAGGATGCGGTAGATCTCGGCGGCGCGAATGCCGCTCGCGAGCAGACAGCCGACGACGGATCCCGCGCTGCAGCCGACGTAGAGGTCGAAGCCGCGCCCGGCGCCGTTCAGACGCTCCTCGAGCGCCGCCATCGCGCCGACCTCGTACATGCCCCCGACGACGCCCCCGCCGGCGAGCGCGAGCCCGATGCGCCGCGGCGTCCGACTCCGCCAGAAGCTCATCGCTCGCTCGACGACACTCATCCCGCTCAAAGGAGTAGCAAGGTTCCTGCCAGGCCTCGACCGGGGCAAATACACGATTTCTCGGGATGCCGCCGCCGTTCAGGGTGCGCGTCTTTCCCAAGGTGGGCCCCGCGTGACCGGCCTGCCCGGGCGAGACGCCGTTCAGCCTTGGGGGGAGCCGGCCCCCTCGCTCGACCGGCGGAGGTCGAGGATCGGCGGCAGATTCGGGGACTGCTCGTCGAACTCGAGACGGGTGATCCGCCCCGTGTGCGTGATCATGTCGGCGATCCGCCGGCACGCGGTGCGCGCCCGATCGAGCCGCTGCGCGGTCTCGGCATCACCGTCGTGGCGCTTCGCGAGCAGGTCGAGGTGCGCCACGATCACCGCGAGCGGGTTGTTGATCTCGTGCGCGGCGGCGTTCGCGAGGCGCGTCACCGCGCGCAGCGCCTCCGCCTCGCGCTCCGCGCTCGCCGCGCGCTCGCGATCGGTGATGTCGACCACGATGCCCTCGAGCACCGTCCCCTCGCCGGGCGTCTCGATCGCCGCCACGTTGATGAGGACCGAGATCGGCGTGCCGTCCGCGCGGCGCCACTGGAACTCGGCGTTGCCGAGGCGCTCGCCCGCGCGCTGCGGGAACGCGACCTTCGTGGTCTCGTCGCGATCCATCGCGAGATCGTCGATGCGCAGCGCGAGCACCTCGTCACGCGAGCGATAGCCGAGGATCCGCACGAGCGCCTCGTTGCAGTCGAGCGCGCGGCCGTCGAGCGTCGTGCGGAAGATGCCGGCGAGGTTGCGGTCGAACAGCTCGCGATAGCGCGTCTCCGCCGCCTCGGCCGCGCGCCGCCGCTCCTGCGTCTCGGCGAAGAGCCGCGCGTTGTCGATCGCCACCGCCGCCTGCGCGACGAAGCTGCCGAGCAGCTCCTGCTCTTCCTCGCCGAGCACGACGGGCCGGTGCTGGCTCAGCGCGAGCACCGCGAGCAGGCGCTCCTGCGCGAGGACCGGGACACCGTAGAAGCTGCGGAGATCGTGCCGCTCGCACCACGCGCGCGCGCGAATGCCGACGTCGCTCGCGAAGACGTCGGGGACGTGAACGGGCCGGCGCGTCAGCGCCACGGTGCCGACCGCGCCCTCGCCGAAGCTGAACGGACGGCTCGGAAAGTCGGCGCCGACGGCCGCGTCGGACCAGGCGCGCACCGTCGCCGTGCGCGCCGCCTCGTCCACGAGCCAGAACGAGACGACCGGCGTCGCGGTGATGTCGGACGCGGCGCGCGCGATCGCGACGAGGACGGCGTCGAAGTCGAGGGACGACGACACCAGGCGGTTCACGCGCTCGAGCGTGCGGAGGCGCGTCGTCATGTCGACGAGCGCCTCGTTCGCGTCGGTGACGCGCCCCACTTCCGCGTCCGCGCGCTGCAGCGCGGTCTCGGCGCGGCGCCGCCGCACGTCGGTCCGTTGCAGCGTCGCCGCCGAGAGCCACACGACCACCGACAGCGCGATCACGGTGCCGACGATCGAGAGCGCGATCGCGAGCTCCGGCCCGTACAGCGCGGCGCGGCGCCCGGCCTCGACGAGCCAGCCGACGACGACGGGCGTGCCGATGACGACCGGCAGGAGCCGGCGCACGACGACGCCCGCCGGCGTGTCCGCGTACGCCATGCGCATGAGCCCGCGGTCCGGGCGCGCGAGCAGCAGCCCGGCGCTGAGCACCACGAGCGCGGCCGCCGTCTGGACCGCCGCCGCCGACGAGCCCGACAGCCCGATCACGCCCGCGGCGAGCGCGAGGATCTGCGCGATCGCGCCGGCGCCGGGCAGGTCGAGGAGCAGGAACGCGACGGCGCTCGTGACCAGCCCGAGCGCGATGACCGGCGGCAGCCGCCCGCCCGCGGTGACGAGATCGTGCAGAGCGGCGTGTCCGATGTCGGCGCGCATGTCGAGCGCGTAGTCCACGAGCGTGAGCAGCGCGATGGCGAGCGCGACCGCGGCGGCGACGCGACGAGGCGGCCGCGCCCACGCGCGCGACGGCGTGCCGGCGAGCAGGACGAGCGCGCCGCCGAGAAGCAACAGACAGAGCGCGGCGCTCGCGTGAATCGCGGGGAGACGGCGGCTCGCGCTCGTGAGCGCGCCCGCGTCGAAGAGCCATCCGGCGAGAACGACGGCGCCGATCGCGGTCACCACGGCGCCGGCCACGAGCGCGGCACGCAATGCTCTTGCCGGCACCATCGTCACGCGATGCTACCATGCCGCTACGGTGATCACGCCAAGACGCGCGCGCGAGCGCGGCCACTTCGATCACGGGTGGCTCGACACCTGGCACACGTTCTCGTTCGCCGATTATCACGACCCTCGCCACATGGGCTTCCGCCAGCTCCGCGTTCTCAACGACGACACCGTGCGCGGCGGCCACGGGTTTCCCCCGCACGCCCACCGCGACATGGAGATCGTGACCTGGGTGCTCGACGGCGCGCTCGAGCATCGCGACGACATGGGCAACGGGTCGGTGATCCGTCCCGGTGACGTGCAGCGGATGAGCGCGGGGACGGGCGTGGTGCACAGCGAGTTCAATCCGTCGAAGGGCGACGCCGTCCATTTCCTCCAGATCTGGCTGCTTCCCGACGCGCGCGGCCTCCGGCCCGAGTACGAGCAGACGCACGTCGGCGACGACGACCTGCGCGACACGCTGCGGCTGATCGGCCACGGGCCCTCGAGAGCCGGCGGCGCGGTGACGATTCATCAGGATGTCGGGCTCTACGCGAGCCGCCTCTCGCCCGGCGCGAAGGTGACGCACACGCTCGAGCGGGGACGCTTCGCGTGGCTCCACGTCGCGCGCGGCGACGCGGCCGTGAACGACACGACGCTCGGCGCCGGCGACGGCGCGGCGATCAGCGGCGAGCCGGCGCTGACGATCACGGCGAGCGGGTCCGCCGAGATCCTCCTCTTCGACCTCGCGTGATCCCCTCGACGCTCGCACCGCTCGCGCTGTTGCTGGCACTCGTGATCGTGACGCCGGAAGCCCGCGCGCAGACCGACGAGAAGGCGGCGGCGGAGCCGGTCATGCGCCAGCTCGAAGCCTTCCGGAAGAACGACTACGACACCGCGTACACGTTCGCGTCCGAGCAGATCCACCAGCTCTTCGATCGCGCCGCGTTCGAGCGGATGGTGAAGACGGGGTACCCGGAGATCGCCGACTCGGTGCGCGCGAGCGTGGTGGCGACGCGCACGGGGCCGGACGGCCACGTCTATCTCGTGATCACGATCCGCGGCGCCAACGGTCAGCAGATCGAGGCGATGTACGACATGGTGCGCGAGAGCGGGAGCTGGAAGATCAACGGCGTCGTCGCTCGCCCCGATCCGGGCGAGGAAGCCTAGGCCTCGCGCACGCCGAAAAGGAGCCCCTCGGCGCGGACGGGAAGCCGCGTGACGGCGGCACCGCGTACCGCATCGGCCACGGCATTCGCGAGGGTCGCCGGAGCGCCGATCGTTCCCCCCTCGCCCATCCCCTTGAACCCGCCCGGCATGCGCGGTGACGGCGTCTCGAGATGGCCGATCTCGAGCGCGGGCACGTCGTCGGCCTTCGGCAGCGCGTAGTCCATCAGCGTGGCGGTGAGCAGCTGCCCGCCGGCGTCGTAGACGATCTCTTCGAGCAGCGCCTCGCCCAGCCCCTGCGCGACCGCGCCGTGGATCTGGCCCTCCACCAGCATCGGGTTGATGACGGGCCCGCAATCCTCGACGACCACGTAGCGCGTGACGCGGACGCGCCCGGTGTCGCGATCGATCTCGACGGCGGCGACGTGCACCGCGCCCGAGAACGTGTGGCCCGGCGGATCGAAGTAGATCGTCGCCTCGAGGCCGGGCGCCATACCGGACGGAAGGCCACCCGCGGGCGGCGCGTACGCGAGGCGCGCGAGGTCCGCCACCGCGATGCCGTGATCGGGCGCGCCGCGCACGCTCGCGCGGCCGTCGGCGAGCACGATGTCGTCGGCGCTCGCCTCCAGGCGGCTCGCGGCGAGCGCGCGGAGCTTCGTGCCGATCGCGTCGGCCGCGGCGACGACCGTGCCGCCGAACGCCACGGCGCCGCGGCTGCCGAACGTCCCGCTGCCGACAGGCACCACCTGCGAGTCGAACGGCATCAGCCGCACGCGATCGAGCGCGATGCCGACGCGATCGGCGATCACCTGCGCGATCGCCGTCCCGTGGCCCTGCCCCTGCGTCGGGAAGCTGAGACCGCAGCGCACGGTGCCGTCGGCGTCCATGATGACCTTCGCCGCCTCGATGCCCGGAACGTCCATCATGCCGCGCCCGCGGAAGACCGACGATCCCATCCCGGTGAACTCGGTGTAGCAGCCGAGGCCGACGCCCACGAGCCGGCCTTCGGCCCGCGCCGCGTCGCGCGCGCGCGTGAGCTCGTCCCAGCCCGCCGCAGCGAGCGCGGCTTCGAGCGCCTTCGGATAGTCGCCGCTGTCGTACACGAGGCCGCTCGGCGACGTGAACGGATACTCGCCGCGCCCGATGAAGTTGCGGCGGCGAATCTCGGCGCCGTCGAGGCCGGCGCGCGCGGCGACCAGATCCAGGAGGCGCTCCATCACGAACGCGCCCATCGTCATGCCGACGCCGCGATAGGCGCCGAGCGGCGGCTTGTTCGTGCGCAACGCCATCACCTCGAACGCGTACGCCGGCGTGCGGTACGGCCCGGGCAGGATGGCCGCCGTGCCGAGCGGCTCCAGCGCCTGCGTGAGCGGGAACACGTGGTGCGCGCCGGCATCCGACAGCACGCGCGCGCGCACGCCGAGCACGCGGCCCTCCCTGTCGGCGGCGATCTCCGCCTCGACGCGCTCCTCGCGCGCGTGCGCGGCGGCGCCGAGACAGTCGCGCCGCTCCTCGATCCACTTCACCGGGCGTCCGAGCATGCGCGCGATCGCGGCGACGACCACGTCCTCAGGGAAGATCTGCACCTTCAATCCAAAGCCGCCGCCGACGTCCGGCACGATGAGACGCACGCGCGTCTCCGGAAGGTCGAGCGCGACGGCGAGCGCGCCGCGCAGCACGCGCGGCGTCTGGCTCGACGCCCACGCGGTGAGCGTCTCGCCGTCCCAGTCCGCGATGAGCGCGCGCGGCTCCATCGGGGACGCGGCCACGCGCCCGTGGCTGAACGTCTCGCGCACGGTCACGTGCGCCGCCGCGAACGCCGCGTCGACGTCGCCGCGCCCTCCCCTGCGACGCACGAGCACGTCGCCCGCGGCGAGCGCGGCATCGAGGCTCGCCACGGCAGCACGCGGCGTGTACTCGACGCTCAGCAGATCGCGCGCATCCGCGACGGCCGCCGCGGTCTCGGCCACGATCGCCGCGACGGGCTGGCCGGCAAACTGCACGGCGCCGTCGGCGAGCAAAGGCCACGGGGTCGGCGTGAAGCCGCCGCCCTCGAGGTTCGGCGTCAGTGGACGCGCGTGGCCCGCGAGATCGGCGGCGACGATGACGGCGGCGACGCCGGGCATCGAGCGCGCGGCCGCCGCGTCGATGGCCCCGAGCGCCGCGTTGGCGTGCGGGCTCCGCACGAAGCCGAGGCGCAGCATCCGCGGGAGCACGATGTCGTCGGCGAAGCGCCCGCGGCCGCGCAGCAGGCGCGCGTCCTCGAGCCGTCGGACGGGCTGCCCGGTATAGGGCGGTGTCACGATACGGCGACGCCGGTCGCCGCGGCGCGCTCGCGAACCAACGCCGCGTGACGCGGCGTGACCGGCGTCACGATGTAGCCGTCGCGACCGTCGCCGATCGTCAACGACCGCGTCCCCGCCCACGCGAGGTGATAGCACGCGATGTACGCGCACACGTACGCGTCGAGCTCGTCCTCGGCCCGCTTCAGCGCGGCGAGACTCGCTCCGCGCGCGGTGGCGGCGGCGACGGCGCCGGCGAGGCGCGGCCATGCCGGGCTCGCCGTCACGTCGAGCGGCGGGTCGGCGCGCTTGAAGTCGAGCAGCCCTTGCACCAGCTCCGCCATCGCGGCATGCCGCACCGCCAGAGGCCGGTTCTGCTTCGCCTTGTACGGCAGCCGCTTCTTGCGGGAGAGGAACACGACGAGCGCCGGGTGCGGAAACACTTCGATGGCCGCGCGGACCTGCGCCTTGTCCGAAGCGCGAACCGGGGTCGTCCGCAGGCGCAGGCGGCGCGACAGGCGTGCCGCGCGGACGACGCCGCGGAGAAGCGTGAGGTTCGCCGGGTACGGCACCGCGTGCTCGGCGGCGAACGCGGAGGCGATCACGTTCTCGCACGCGCGGCGTCCCGTTCGGTTGCGCACGATCAGCGGCGCGTCGAACGCGACGAGCAGCTCGCCCCCATCCCATGCGCGAATCCACGAGACGATCTCGTCGTCGGACAGGAGACACGCGGAGTCGAGCACGCGCCCGTCCTCGACGACGCAGACGCCGGTGCAATTGCGCGGTCCCCACGCGAGGTCGACACCGATCACCCTCACGCGGCGTCACCCAGGCGATGGAACACGAGCCCGTCGAGCAGCTTCGGGTAGAAGTGCGTCGACTTCTGCGGCATGAGCTCGCCGCCGCGGACCACGGCCCGCAACTCGGCCGGCGTCGTCGGCGCGACGAGGAACGCCGCCTGGAACTTGCCTTCGCGGGCGAGTCCTACGGCTTCGGCCTGGTCGGCCGTGTAGTCGACGTGTGTCTTGGCGTCGAGCTTCTCGTCGGTGATGTCGAGCAACGGGCGCAGGAGACCTTCGTGGAGGATCGACACCGCCAGCGCGCGCCACGCGGGCGACGTGCCCGCGGGCCACGCGATCCGCGCGAAGGCGTCGTCACGCAGCGTCAGCACGGCCGCGTGCTCGCCCGCGACGACCGCGAGCCGGCGATTGGCCGGACGGAACGCGAGCGGATCGGGGAGCGGCGCCACGTCGAACCACGCCGCCGCGCGTGAGAGAAAGCGCGCCGGATCGAAGTCGATCACGTTGTGGACGAGGCGGTGGTTCGGCAGGATCGTGAGCCCGGGCCCTTCGAGCGGAAAGAATCCCATCAGCTTGCGCCGCGCCGCCGGGTTTCGCGTCGCGTAGTCCACGGCGGTCTCGTAGCGATGATGGCCGTCCGCGATGATCACCGGCCGCGCCGCGAGATGACGCGTGACCTCGGCGATCGCCGCCTCGTCGGTGATGCGCCACAGCGCGTGCCGCTCGCCCTTCAAATCGCGCGCTTCCACCGCCGGCGCGCCGCCGGGATCGATGAGACGCGCGAGCCGCGCTTCCGGATCCTCGACCAGCATGAACAGCAGGCCGATGTCGGCGCCCGTCGCCTCGAGCAACGCGAGCCGGTCGCGCTTCGGCCCCGCGTGCGTGCGCTCGTGCGGCAGCACTTCACCCCGCGCGTACGGCGTCACCTCGCCGAGCGCGACGAATCCCCTCCGCGTGATCGGCGTGCCGCCGACCGTGTACGTCTGGTGGTACGCGTAGATCGCGGGCCGCTGCTCGCGCGCCCACGCGCCGTCGGCGACCCACTGATCGAGCGCCCGCCTCGCTCCCGCGTAGCCGTCGGAGGGGGCTAAGGGCAGCGTGAGGCGGACGATGTTGTGTGGGTCCATCTCGTGGAGCCGGCGCTGCTGCTCCGGGCTGATCTGGTCGTACGGAGGCGCGACGACCGGCGAGACGTCCGCGACGCGCCCGATCCCGTAGCGATAGCCACGGAACGCGTGGATCTTCACGACGCGACGGCCACCGCCTCGATCTCGACCTTCAGCTCGGGGAACGCGAGCCCGGCCACCTGCACGATCGCGCTCGCCGGCCCGTCCTTCGGAAACGCCTTGAGCCGGGCGGGCGTGATCTCGTCGAGGTAGCGCATGTCGGTCACGTACACGGTGACCTTCACCACGTCGGCGAGCGTGGCACCCTCGGCTTTCAGGATCGTCTCGATGTTCTTCAGCGCGAGCTCGGCCTGCTCCGCCGCGGTCGCCGGAATCTTGCCGTTCAGATCCATGCCGACCTGGCCGGCGACGAACAGCAGCGGGCCCGACGACACGCGCACGCAGTTGGAGTAGTACCCGCGAATCGGCGCCGGGACGCCCGGCGGATTGGTCGCGACTTTTCGTGACGGCATCGGTGGCCTCCTTGCCGCCCCGAATCGTACCTCAGCCCACGCTGAGGTACGCGCGCCGGATCTCCGGCTGCGCGTCGAGCGCCGCGAACGCGCCCTCGAACTTGATCTCGCCCTTCTCGATGATGTAGGCGCGGTCGGCGAGGCGGCGCGCGAACGCGAGGTTCTGCTCCGAGAGCAGGATCGTGAGCCCCTCGCGCTTGAGCGCGGCGATGTTGTCGGCCAGCGCCTTCACGACGACGGGCGCCAGGCCTTCCGACGGCTCGTCGAGCAGAAGGAGGCGCGGCCCGGTCATCAGCGTGCGCGCGATCGTCAGCATCTGCTGCTCGCCGCCCGAGAGGCTGGCGTCGCGCTGTCCCGCGACGGCGCGCAGCCGCGGGAAGAGCGCGTAGACGCGCTCGAGCGTCCAGCGGCGCACGCCGGCCTCGCGCGGTACAGCGCCCGCCTCGCCGACCATGAGGTTCTCGCGCACGGTGAGGTCGCCGAAGATTCGCCGGTCTTCAGGCACCCGCCCGATCCCGCGCGGCTGATCGCGTGCGTCGGCAGCCCGCGCAACGGCCTCTCCCCGAGCGTGATGCTCCCGCGCGTGACCTCCACGAGGCCCACGATCGCCTTGAGCGTCGTCGACTTCCCGGCGCCGTTGCGGCCGAGCAGCGAGACGACCTCGCCCGCGCCCGCGCGCAGGCTCACGCCGTGGAGCACGTGGCTCCTTCCGTAGACGGCGTGGACGTCGCAAAGCTCGAGCGTCAGCGGTCGCTCCGCATCAGCCGCCTCCGAGCGTGCCGGCGACGATCTCCTTCACCCGGCGCACGGCTTCCTCGTAGGCTCGCGCGTCGTGGCCGATCGTGGCGCCGGCCTGCACGCAGTCCTCGCGCGTGGGCGGCCGGCCCGTCGCGCGATTCACCACACCGCTCTCGCGCTCCTCGGTCGCGCACGCCCACCGCCGCACGCCCGGCAGACGCATCGATGGAGGGACATCCGGCAGATCGAAGAAGTGCGGCGCGCCCTTCAGCTCGAGGAGCGCCGCGTCGGCGCCCGCGCGCGTCAGCCGGGCGACGTACTGCCGGCACGGCTCGATCGGAGCCCAGTCGTCCGTCGTTCCGTGAACGATGCGGATGGGCCGCGCGCTCACCTGCTCGTCCTCGCGGTAGCCGGCCGCGCACGGCGGATAGAGCGCGAGGTGGAGCGCGAACTCCGCGTGCCTCGGCCCGTGCATCCGCTGGAAGCGGCGCACGCTCGCGTGGAGCGCCGCCCAGCCGCCTTTCGAGAATCCCATCACCGCGACGCGGCGCCCGTCGACGCGCGGATGCGCCGCGAGCACGCCGAGCGCGCGGTACGCGTCGATCAGCATCGCGGCGTTCGACAGGCGCGCCGGGTCGGTCGACGTCTCGCTGATCCCGCGCGCGTCGAAGCTGTCGAGCAGGAACGCGCCGAGCCCCATGCTCACGAACGTGTCCGCCCAGTGCCGGATGTTCGGGCTGATCCCGGTCTCGCCGTGCACGAGCAGGACGAACGGCAGGCGTCCGGACGCCGCGGGCGCGCGGAGCTCGCCGCCGACGGTCGCCGGTGTTCCCGCGTTGCCCGCGAGGAACTGCGCCTCCGTCGGCGTCGCGCTCGCGAAGCTGATCGGCTGCGTCGCGATCACCGGCATGTCGCCGTGGCCCGCGAGCACCGCGACGGGGAGCGCGACGAGCGCGAGCACGAGCGCCACTCGTCTCACGGCACGTCGTCTCCGAGATACACCGCCTGCACTTCCCGGTGCGCGCGCACCTCGGCCGGCACGCCCTCGGCGATCAGCCGCCCCTGGTACAGGACCATGACGCGGTCCGCGGTCGTGAAGACGACGTCCATGTCGTGCTCGGTGAAGAGCACGGTCAGCCCGCGGTCGCGCGCGATGCGCGCGGTCAACGCCATCAGCGCGCCGCGCTCGGCCGGCGCCATGCCCGCCGTCGGCTCGTCGAGGAGCAGGAGCGACGGGCCGTACGCGAGCACGCCGGCGGGACGCTGCCGCTGGTCCACGAGCCCGACCTGCTCCAGCAGCGCGGTCGCCGGGCCGACCTCCAGCGTCCGCGCCGGACGAAAGAGCACGCGACGCTTCCGCACGTGCGAGATCCGCGCGACTTGCACGTTCTCGAGCACGGTCAGCGTGGCGAACGTGGCCGTGATCTGGAACGTGCGGCCGATGCCGAGACCCCAGATCGCCCACGGGCTCATGCCGGCGATCTCGCGGCCGCGAAACTTCACGGTGCCCGCGTTCGCCGGGAGCTGGCCGCTCAGGATGTTGAAGAAGGTCGTCTTGCCCGCGCCGTTGGGGCCGATGAGCGCGCGGATCTCCCCTTGGGGCAGGGTGAACGAGACGTCCTCGACGGCGTGCACGCCGCCGAACGATTTCCTGACGTGCTCGACCTCGAGGGCCGCGTCAGCCACGTCTCAGGATACCCAGCACTCGACGGGGGAACACCGATCTTGATCGCCGGCTGCTGCGCGGCGAGCGGGACCGCCGCGGCCGCGACGAGCGCGACCGCCGCGACGAGCCCGAGCATGCGCGACGCTTTCATGAGCACCATCCTCCGATGTGATGCTCCATCAGCGCGCGCGCGCGCGCCCCGTCGTGCGCTTCCACGGCGGCGAAGAGCGCGGCGTGCGCGCGCTCGACCTCGTCACGATCGCCTTCGCCGAGCAGGCCGCGCGGCGCGACGATCTCGGATTCGATGTCCATCAGCACGTGGATCGCCATCGCGTGCACGGGATTGCGCGCGGTCGCGGCGAGCCGGCGGTGGAACTCGAGATCGAGCTCACGCGGATCGCGGCCGCCCGCCATCACGGCGAAGCGCTCGTCGAGCAGCGCGCGCAGCTCTTTCACGTCGAGGTCGGTCGCGCGCTCGGCGGCGAGCCGCGCCACCTCGGGCTCCATGATGAGCCGCGCTTCGGCGAGCTGCGTGGCGGTGAGACGGCCGAGCTGCAGCAGCGTGCGGAAGTCGCGCGACACCACGCGCGCGTCGAGCGCGCGCACGAAGTGGCCGCCCGCGGAGCCCTGGCGCACTTCGAGCAGTCCACGGTGCTCGAGCGCGCGCAACGCTTCGCGCACGGCGACACGGCTCGCGCCGAAGCGCCGCCCGAGCTCGCGCTCGGACGGAAGCTTGTCGCCGCACGTCAATCGCCCCTCGTACATCGCGCGCTCGAGGTGCGCCACGATGTGGTGATAGACGCGCGGAGCGCCGGCGGACGGCAGCACGGCGCCACTCTCCGGCGAAAGGATGGCGAAGTCAAGCGCGCGAGCCCACGCCTGAGACACTACCCACGCCTGCTATCGGTAGCCATGTCGGCGCGCTCCCTGTATGGTGGACGTGAATGAGCGCCGCGGCCGCGGAGCCGGATCGCCGCAGACGGCTCACCCACGTGACGGACCTCGTGCGGGCCCTGCCGTCGGCCATCGCCGTCGACGATGTGCTCCACCGGATCTCAAAGGCCGTCGCCTCCGTTCGCGACGGCGCCGTCTGTGCGATCCACCTGCTCGACGAAGCCACCGGTGCCTGGCGTCCCGCACCCGGCGCATGCCAGGCCGATCTGACCGCGCCGTCCGTCGTGCGCGACACCGCCGGCCGATGGCAGGCTCCCTGGTCGCCGAGCTACGACGGAAAGGCCGGGCTGCTCGCGATCGCGATCGCCACGGGTGAAGCGCTCTTCGGCGTGGTCATGCTGCGTGTCGATCCCGCCACACCCGTCAGCGCCGAAGAGCGCGAAGTCGTGGAGCTTCTCGCCGCCGAGGCCGCGCTCGCGTTGCACATGGCGCGTCTCCACGGTCGCGCCCAGCGACAGCAGCGCGAGGCGGAGGAGCTCGCGTGGCTCGCGCGCGCGCTCAACGAGACGCTCGACGTCACCGAAGTCGGACGCCGGATCGTCGACAGCGTGCTGCTACTTTTCGGCGGCACGTTCTCACGATTGCGAAAGCTCGAGCCCGATGGATCGCTCACCGCGCTCGCGTGGGCCGGCCGCCGGCCCGATCACGTCGAGCCCAACAATCCGCTCACGATCGAGGCGGGCGCGCTCGCGGGCTACGTCGTGCAGGAGCGGCGGCCCGTGTGGTCGCCCGACGTCCTCGCCGATTCCCGCCTGCGCCTGAGCCGGGAAACACGCGAGTCGCTGATGCGCACCGGCGACCGCGCGGTGCTCGGTGTCCCGCTGCGCGCGAAGGGCGTGATCATCGGCACGCTCACCGTCGGCGATCACGCCGGCCGCGTGTGGACCGAGACCGACGTGGCGCTGATGGAGGCGTTCGCGGACCAGGCGGCGCTCGCGCTCGACAACGCGCGCCTCTTCGCCGCCGAGCACGCCGCGCGCGCGACCGCGGAAGCGGCCGAAGAGCAGCTGCGCCAGGCGCGGAAGATGGAAGCGATCGGCCTGCTCGCGGGCGGCATCGCGCACGACTTCAACAACCTGCTCACGGTCATCTCCGGCCGCGCGCAGCTCCTGGACGACCTCGTCACCGATCCGGAGACGCGGCACGCCGTGGAGATCATCCAGACGACCACGGACCGCGCGGCGTCGCTCGTGCGCCAGCTGCTCGCGTTCGGGCGCCGCCAGATGCTGCATCCGGCGGTCGTCGAGCCGAACGTCGTGGTCCGCACCGTGACGAGCCTCCTGCGCCGGGTGATCGGCGAGCACATCGAGCTCGTGCTCGAGCTCGGCGCGGACGTGAGCCAGGTGCTCGCGGATCCCGGCCAGCTCGAGCAGGTCCTGATGAACCTCGCGGTGAACGCGCGAGACGCGATGCCGTCGGGCGGCCGGCTCACGATCACGACGACGGAAGTGGGCGTCGACGAGACGTTCGCGCGCCGTCACGTCGGCGCGGAGTCGGGCGTCTACGTGCGGCTCACCGTCAGCGACGTCGGGCACGGCATGGACGAGGCCACGCGCGCGCGTGCGTTCGAGCCGTTCTTCACGACGAAGCCGCAGGGCAAGGGCACGGGCCTCGGGCTCTCGACCGTCTATGGCATCGTCCGCCAGAGCGGCGGCTTCATCGACCTCGACTCGCAGCTCGGCGTGGGGACGACGTTCCGCATCTACCTGCCGCGCGCGACGGGCGGCGTGGAGCCCATCTCCACACCCGCGCCGCCGCCATCACGCGACGTGCTCGGCACCGAGACCGTGCTGGTCGTGGAGGACGACGACGACGTGCGCGGGATCACGTGTCAGGTGCTCGAGCTCAACGGCTACACGGTGCTCGAGGCCGACGACGTCGAGGACGCGGTGCGCCTCGCGCGCGATCATCCAGGGCCGATTCACCTGCTCGTCTCGGACGTCGTGATGCCGCGCATGAGCGGGCCCGAGCTCGCGGAGATCGTGCGCGAGCGCCGTCCCGACATCGCGGTGCTGTACGTGTCGGGCTACGCGGACGAGAGCCGCTTCTACGGAGCACGCGCGATCGAGTTCCTGCCGAAGCCGTTCCAGATCGCGGAGCTCGTGCGCGCGGTCCGCGAGCGCCTCGACCGCCGCGGCGCGGCCTAGCTCCCCTTTCCCGGTATCATCCGGTTCATGACGAAAGCCGAACGCATCGCCGCCACGCTCGCCCGCCGTCCGACCGATCGCTCCGCCGTCGCCTTCTGGAGACACGTGCCCGACGTCGACCACACGGCGCGCGGCCTCGCGGACGCGATGCTCGCCTTCCACCGGCGCTGGGACCTCGACCTCATCAAGGTGATGTCGAGCGGCGTGTACTGCGTCGAGGACTGGGGCTGCGAGGTCGCCTACCAGGGCGCGATCAGCGGCGCCAAGCAGTGCACGAGGCACGCGGTGCAGTCGCGCGCCGGCTGGGCGCGCATCAAGCCGCTCGATCCCGGCGCCGGCGCGCTCGGCCGCGAGCTCGAATGCGTGCGCCTGATCGCGCGCGAGCGTCACGACGACGCGCCGATCCTCCACACGCTGTTCTCGCCGCTGACGATCGCGCGAAAGCTCGCGGGCGACCGCGTGGTCGCGGATCTTCGGGAAGCGCCCGAGGCGGTGACGCCGGCGCTCGACGCGATCACCGAGACGGTGGCGCGCTACGCGGAGGCGACGATCGCGGCCGGCGCCGAGGGGCTGTTCTTCGCCACGCAGGCCGCGTCGCCGGAGAGCTTCAGCCGCGAGGAGCACGACACATATGACCTGCCGCGCGTGCAGCGCATCCTGCGCGCCGTCGAGGGACGATCGAAGCTGACGATGCTCCACGTGCACGGCGATGCGCCGTTCCTCGACGCGTTCGAGTCCGTGCCCGCGCACGCGCTGAACTGGCACGATCGGACGACGTCGACGTCGCTCGGCGCGGCGGCGCGCAGGTTCAAGACGGCCGTCGCGGGCGGCCTCGACCAGCACCAGACGCTGCGCAAGGACACGCCGGCCGCGGTGGCGGCGGAGACGCGCGACGCGATCACGCAGACCGGGGGGCTCGGCCTGATCGTCGCTCCGGGTTGCGTGGTTCCGCTGGACGTGCCGGACGCCGCGCTCGCCGCGGTCGTCGACACCGTGAAGGGCGCACGCGCATGAAACGCGTCGTTGCGAGCCTGCTCGCATTCTTTGCTGTGTGGGGGGCTTGGGGGGCGCCCGGAGCCCCCCAACCCAAGGCCGAGCTCCGCGTCGCGATTCCGTGGACGCCGGAGAACCTCGATCCGACGATGAACCTCGCATCCATCCGCGCCGCCGTCGGCGCGAGCCTGTTCGACTCGCTGGTCGGGCGCGACGCCGACGGCAAGATCGTGCCCGAGCTGGCCGAGAGCTGGAAGACCCTCGACGACACCACCTGGCAGCTCAAGCTCCGGCGCGGCGTCGTCTTCCACAACGGCGAGCCGTTCAACGCGGAGGCGGTGCGCTTCACGATCCAGCGCGTGCTCGACCCGGAGCAGAAGTCGCCGAACCGCGCGAACATCGCCGAGATCACGCGCGTGGACGTCGTCGACGAGACGACCGTCAACCTCGTCACGGCGAAGCCGTACGCGCCGCTGCTGAACCGGCTCGTCGACTTTCCGATCGTCCCGCCGAAATACACCACCGAGAAGGGCAACCAGGGCCTGACGCTGCGGCCCGTCGGCACGGGCCCGTTCAAGTTCGTCTCGCTCGTCAAGGACGATCACCTGATCGTCGAGGCCTTCGACAGGCACTGGCGGGGCGCGCCGAAGCTCGCGAAGATCACGTTCAAGCCGATCCCCGAGCCGTTCACGCGCACGGCGGCGCTGCGCAACAACGAGGTCGACCTGATCACGACGGTGCCGCCGAATCTCGGCCGCGAGCTGGAGAAGACGAAAGGCATCGCGGTCCAGCGCGTGCCGTCGACGTGGCGCATCTATCTCGGGCTGAACGCGCTCAAGAAGCCGCTCTCCGACGTGCGCGTGCGCCAGGCGCTGAACTACGCGACGGACGTCGAGGCCATCATCAAGAACGTGATGGACGGCAACGGCAAGCGCACGGAAGGCCCGATCACCGCCAACATGTTCGGCTACGACCCGGCGGTGCGCGGCTACACGCCGGATCCCGCCAGGGCGAGGAAGCTGCTCGCCGAGGCCGGCTATCCCGACGGGCTCGAGATCACGCTCGAGTCACCGCAGGGCCGGTACCAGGGCGACAAGGAGATCGCGGAAGCGCTCGGCGGCCAGTGGCAGAAGGCCGGCTTCAAGCCGAAGGTCGTGGTCGCCGAGTGGGGGGCCTACTTCAAGCGCTACCTCGGCAAGCAGTTCCAGGACGCGTACCTGCTGGGCCTCGGCGGCCCGATGCAGGATGCCGACGAGCTCTACAACCTCGTGAGCTCGAAGGGCCGCGGCCTCTACTACAAGAACGAGAAGGTCGACGCGCTGTTCGACCTCGGCCGCGGCACGCTCGACCCGGCGAAGCGCCGCCGCGCGTACTCCGACCTGGCGAAGACCATGATCGAGGACGCGACGTGGGTGTTCCTGATGCAGCAGGTCGACATCTACGCGCAGCGCGACCGGCTCTCCTGGACCCCGCGCGCCGACCAGTGGATGCATTTCGAGACGGCTACGCTCCGCTGAGCCCGTACTTCGCGAGCTTGTAGCGCAGCACGCGCTCGCTGATCCCGAGCGCCTCCGCCGCCTTCGTCTGGACGCCGTCGGCCCGGCGAAGCCGCCGGCCGCGAAGCCCGGGCACATCCCTGGACCGGCGCCGTGCATCATCGCCATGCGCCCGCCCATCCATCCGGGACCGCCCGAGCCGGGGCCGCCACCCATGCGCCTCCACGGGAGCTCGGCCGCCGCGACGGTCGCGAGACCCTCCTTCCCGACCTGACGGAGAGGCATCGGGCGTGCCACGGCCGCAACTGCAGGAAACACGGGCGAAAGCGCGATGCGGGACCGCGCGGCGCGCGGCCCCGTTCGACGTTTTCGTCGAGCGTGTCGACGATGTCGTCGTCAGCGGCATCCGCGCGAGGTTCCGGTACACTACCGGGGACTCTGCGAGGAGGCGCCGTCATGGACGACGAGACCGCAACCGCCACCGTCGCCGGCTGCGCGCAGGTCTTCGACCTCCACGCGCTGAAAGACTTCGCGGCCGACAGGCGCGTGCGCAAGATGCTGTTCAAGTCGGACCAGCTCTGGTCGGAGATCGCCTGCTACGAGCCCGGCCAGTCGACCGTGATGCACCAGCATCCGAAGGAAGAAGAGGCGATCTTCGTGCTGCAGGGCACCGCGAACATGAACATCGGCGGCGAGGAGGTCGTGGTTCCGGCCGGATCGATCGTGAAGTTCCCGAACGCGGTACCGCACGACGTCCGCAACCTCGGCGCCGAGCGCTGCGTGATCATGTTCCTGAAGGTGAACCCGAAGGTCCTCAAAGACACAATTGACGGTCATGGACCGTCAAGGTCCAAGTAGTGGGCTCCGTCGACCGCGTCGACAAGACCCTGCCGCTCAACGAGATGATGTTCGCCGTCCGGAAGTCGAAGGATCTGCGCGACCGCTGGAACACCGACCTCGCCGGCATCTGCCGCGAGTTCGGCGTCAGCCAGGCCGAATACGAAGCGCTGCGCGACAAGGACGTGCGCAAGCTCCACGAGCTCGGCGTGCATCAATACTACGTGCCGCAGATGCTGCGCCTCTTCTACGGCGCGGCGGCGAACTCGAACATGCACCCGGCGCTCGAGGCCTACAAGCGCGCGTACCCCGAGGAATCGGCGCGCGCGCTCGAGCTGGCCGCGCGCCTCGAGCGCGAGGGCCGCTAGCATGGCCCAGATCGTCGCAGCGATGGCGATGACCCACTCGCCCGGCCTCACCGGCTGGTTCGAGCGCGCGCCGCTCTCGCAGCAGCTCCTCGCGAAGAAGGCGATGGACGAGATGCGGTGGCGGCTCGAAGCCGCGAAGCCCGACGTCATCCTCGCCTTCTCGAACGATCACCTGCTCAACTGGCCGATCAACAACATCCCGGACTGGACGGTCGGCATCGGCGACGAGCACGTCGGCCCCGCGGACTGGTACGACGAGTGGCTCGCGCTCGGGAAGTACCGCATCCCGGGCCATTCGAAGCTCGCGCGCCACCTCGTCAACGAGGGCGCGCGCCGCCGGATCTCGTTCGCGTACCTGCGCGAGATGCAGTTCGACGACGGGTTCTCGGTGCCGATGCACTACCTGAACCCGTACAACGCGATCCCGCTCGTTCCGATCTCGATGAACTGCACGGTGCCGCCGATTCCCCTGCCCACGCGCTGCTACGAGGTCGGCGTCGCGCTCCGCGAGATGGTGAAGGCGTATCCGGGGGCCGAGCGCGTGGCGGTCCTCGCGACGGGCGGGCTCTCGCACGAGCCCGGCGGCCCGCGCTACTTCTGGGTCGACGAGGCGTTCGACCAGTGGTTCCTGAAGCTCCTCGCGAACGGCGACCACGGGGCGCTGCTGCGCGAGTGCACGCTCGAGAAGATGGAAGAAGCCGGCTCCGGCGGCACGGCGGAGCTGCTCGCGTGGATCACGGCGCTCGCGTTCACGCGCGGGCCCGCGGAGGTGCTGGCGTACATGCCGGCGGTGGCGTGGCGCTCGGGCACCGGCATGGTGGTGTGGAGCGAGATGGCCTGACGTGACGACAACGGCCGGCGCGGCGTGGGGTGCGCTCGTCCTGCGCGTGGTTCTCGGCGTCATCTTGGTCATGCACGCGTACGAGCAGGTCTTCCTCCTCGGCCTGCGCGATCTCGAGCGCACCGTCGTCCGGCACGGCTTTCCCGGCGCCGTCGCCCCGCCCGTCGTCTGGTACTCCGTCGCGGCCGAAGCGATCGGCGGCATCCTGCTGATCGTCGGGCTCTGGACGCGCGGGGCCGCGGTCATGAACCTGCCCGTGCTGTTCGGCTCGTTCTTCCTGCTCCACCTGCCGCAGGGGTTCTACATGCGCGGCGCGGTGCGCGAAGCCGAGCGCGCCGCCGCCATCGGCTACGAGCTCTCGCTGATGGTGCTCGCGTGCACGATCGCGATCGCGATGATCGGCCCCGGCTCGTTCTCGATCGACGACCGGCGCCGCACGTTCGGCCGCCGGCGATGACCGGCGCGCGCGCGGGCGCCGTCGCCGTCGTCGCGGCGCTCCTGGCCGTCGCGTGCGGCACGGTGCCGATCACCGGCCGCTCGCAGGTGTTGCTCTTCTCAGACGCGCAGGTCGCGCAGCTCGCCGATCAGCATCACGCGAAGTTCATGACCGAGGTGAAGCAGAAGGGCGTGCTCGTGACGGGCGCGGACGCGAACGCGGCGCGCGACCTCGCGACGGTCACGACCGTCGGCCGTCGCATCATCGACGCCGCCGGTCTCGCCGACCGCTACCGCTGGGAGATCGCGCTCGTGCGCGATCGTCAGGCGAACGCGTTCGTGCGGCCGAACGGCAAGATCGTCGTCTACACCGGCATCCTGCCCGCGGCGAAGACCGACGCGGGCCTCGCGGCCGTGCTCGGCCACGAGGTCGCGCACGTCGTCGCGCGTCACGGCGCCGAGCGCATGAGCCAGAGCCTGCTCGCGCAGACCGGCGTGCAGGTCGCGAACGCGGCGGCCGCCGCCTACGATCCGAAATACCAGGCGGTCACGGGCGCCGCGCTCGGCTTCGGCGTGCAGTACGGCGTGCTCCTCCCGTACAGCCGCGCGCACGAATCCGAGGCCGATCACCTCGGTCTCATCTTCATGGCGAGGGCCGGCTACGATCCCGTCGAAGCGATCGGACTGTGGGAGCGGATGGAAGCGCTCGGCGGCGCGCGACAGCCGGAGTGGATGTCGTCGCATCCGAGCCCGGGCACGCGGCGCGCGCAGCTCCGTCAGTGGCTGCCCGAGGCCCAGCCGTACTATCGCGACCGCTCTCTGCCGCTTCCGACGCGGTAGTGCTACCCTCCCCGCCATGAAAACCCATGGCCTGGACGCCGACACCGTCCACTACGAGTGGAACAACGCGATCCCGCCGCGCCTCGAGATCGAGCCCGGCGACACCGTGGTGTTCGACACGCGCGACGCCGCCGACCGCTTCTACTCGAAGACGTCGACGGCTGAAGACGTGCTGAAGCGCGTCTTCAAGGGCCACGCGCTCACGGGCCCCGTGAAGATCAAGGGCGCGCGCCCCGGCGACACGCTGATCGTCGAGATCCTCGAGATGGTGCCGGCGCTCGATTTCGGCTGGACGCAGGTTCGCCCCGGCCGTGGATTGCTGCCCGAGGCCGATTTCCCGAAGCCACACCTGTGCGTCTGGGATCTCTCCGACAAGCAGCTCGCGCGGATGCCGGATCGGCCGATCGCGGTGCCGCTCGAGCCCTTCCCCGGCGTGATGGGCGTCGCGCTCGACGAGCCCGGCGGGCACAGCACGATGCCGCCGCGGCGCAGCGGCGGCAACATGGACATCAAGCAGCTCCACGCCGGCAGCACGCTCTATCTGCCGGTGCTGGTGGACGGCGCGCTGTTCAGCGTGGGCGACGGACACGGCGCGCAGGGCGACGGCGAGGTTTGCATCACCGCCGTCGAGATGAGCGCGCGCGTCACGCTGCGGTTCAGCCTCGCCAAGGGGCGGCGCATCGCGGAGCCGCAGTTCCGAACCTCGGGACCGATCGGCGTGAAGACGAATCGCGGCCCGCACTTCGTGACGACCGCGCACGGCCCCGACCTCTACGCCTCGTCGCAGCAGGCGATCCGCTACATGATCGAGCACCTCGTGGAGACGCGCGGGCTCACGCGCGAGGAGGCGTACGTGCTCTGCAGCGTCGCCGTCGATCTCAAGATCAGCGAGATCGTCGACGCGCCGAACTGGATCGTCGCGGCGTTCCTGCCCGAGATGGTGTTCGTGTGAGCGGCGATCCGATCGCGCCGCTCCGCGAGTGGCTCGTGCGCTGGCACACCGCCGTCCAGAACAGGGACTTCGCGACCGGCAAGACGATGTGCGCCCCCGACATGGTCGCGTTCGGCACCGTCGCGCCGTTCGTCACCGGCATCGACGAGATCATGAAGGCGCAGTGGCACCACGTGTGGCCGAACACGCGCGGCTTCACCATCGACGTGAAGAACGCGCGCGGCGAGATCGTCGGCGACCGCGCGTGGGTCGCGGCCACGTGGGATTCGATCGGCTTCAGGCCCGACGGCACCGAGTTCGACCGGCCCGGCCGCTGCACCATCATCTTCGCGCGGCAGAACGGCCAGTGGCTCGCCACGCACACCCACTTCTCCCTCAAGCCTTGAACCTGGGGGCCTCACGACTGGAGGACCCCCAAACCCCCTAGGAGCGCAGCCATGCATATCGGCGTGTTGATGTTCGCGACCGACTACTCGATCCGCATCGACGAGCTCGCGCGCGAGGCCGAGGCGCGGGGCTTCGAGTCGCTGTTCGTGCCCGAGCACACGCACATCCCGACGAGCCGCCGCTCCCCGTTCGCCGGCGGCGAGCTGCCGAAGGAGTACTGGCACACGCTCGACCCGTTCGTCGGGCTCATGGCCGCCGCGTCGGTCACCAAGAACCTGAAGGTCGGCACCGGCATCTGCCTGATCATCGAGCGCGACACGATCGTGACCGCGAAGGCGGCGGCGACGCTCGACTTCCTTTCCGGCGGGCGCTTCCTCATGGGCATCGGCGCCGGCTGGAACGCGGAAGAGATGGAGAACCACGGCACGATCTTCAAGTCGCGCTATCACCGGATGCGCGAGCAGGTGCTCGCGATGAAGGAGATCTGGACGAAGGACGAGCCGAGGTTCGAGGGCGACTTCGTGCGCTTCGATCCGATCTGGTCGTGGCCGAAGCCCGTGCAGAAGGGCGGGCCGCCGGTTCTCCTCGGCGGCGAGAGCACGCACACGCTCAAGCGCGTGGTCGAGTACTGCGACGGCTGGTTCCCGCGCGGGCGGGCCGCCGACCGCATCCTTCCGGGCCTCGAAGAGCTGAAGACGCTCGCCGCGAAAGCCGGGCGCGACATGAAGACGATCTCGGTGAACGTCTTCGGCGCCGCGCCGGACGAGGCGGTGCTCGACAGCTACCGCAAGGCCGGCATCACGCGCTCGATGTTCCGGCTCCCCTCCGAGTCGCGCGAGACGATCCTTCCGATGCTCGACAAGCTCGCGAAGCTGATCAAGTAGGCCGTGAAGTAAGCCGTGCTGAACGCGCCGGCCTGGGCCGTCGAGATGCTGCGGACGGCCCGCGTCGGACGCCTCGCCACCGCGAACGCCGCGGGGCAGCCGCTCGTCGTCCCGATCTGCTTCGCGCTCATCGAGGGACGCATCTACTCCGCCGTGGACGCGAAGCCGAAGCACACGCGCGAGCTGCGCCGTCTCCGCAACGTCGCGGAGAACCCGCACGTCTCCCTCGTCGTCGACGTGTGGGACGAGGACTGGACGAAGCTCGCGTGGGTGATCGTGGAAGGCACCGCCGGCCTGCTCACCACGGACATCGAGCGCGCGCCCGCGCTCGCCGCGCTCGTCGCGAAGTACCCTCAATACGTCGCGATGGACCTGGCCACGACAGCCGGGCCCGTCCTCGCGGTCACGCCCACGCGCGTGATGGCCTGGCGCATGACGGAGTGACGCGCCGAGGGTGCTAGCATGCGCCGTCATGAGCCCGGCGCGCGAGCGGGATCCGCGAACGCATCCGATCGTCCTCCTGGATTACCGGGTGCGCAGCGTCGTGACCCCGCTCGGAGCCGCGCTGATCGCGTCCATCCTGTACGAGCGTGGCGCGAGCCCGCTCGCGTGGGCCTGAAGGGCTTCAACCATCCGCACCCGGCGTACAGCGTCATCGGCCTGCGTGAGGGCGCCTCGTGACCGCGCTGGCCGGCGCCGCGCTCGGATGGTGCGCCTTCGTCGGCGCGCTCTTCGTCGCCTCGCGGGTCGTGCCGGGCCGCGTCCACGAAGGCCGCGCGCGGCTACCGGCTGAACGGGCTCGCGATTCACCGGTCTGTGGTCTCCGTCGATCATCGTCCGCCATTTCTGGGCGCTGCTCCTGGTCGCCAACGTGTTCGGGCTCGTCGCGAGCTGGCTGCTCTCCCTGCACGGACGCCGGCACGGCGAGCGCGGCGGCGGCTTTCTCATGGGCGTGGAGCGCGATCCGCACTGGCTCGGCGTGGATCTGAAGATGTTCTCGTACCGGCCGTCCCTGATCGGCCTCGCGCTGCTGAACGTCGGCTTCGCGCTTCACGCGCGCCTACGTCGCCAACTACTTCCAGTTCGAGCACGGGAATCTGGAACGTCACGCCGCGCGCGTCGTCGTGGTCGTCCTTGCGCGCCTCGACGCCCAGCTTCGTGTCGATCCACGGCGCGAAGCGGCGCGCCCACTCGAGCTGCAGGCGGCCTTCGTTGCGGAACAGGCGGTCGTCGTTCGCCGTCTCGGAGAAGAACGCGGCGAGCCTGTACTGGAGCTGTCCCTTGATCCCGAAGGCGGCGAGCGAGAACGGCTCGCTCTCGGGCGCCTGCGCCGCCGCCACGCCCGGTACGAGCGCGAGCGCGGCGGCGGCGAGCCACGAAAGCGCTCGCGGAGGGCCGGGATTCACTCCCGGCCCGGAGCGTGGGGAGCATGGGGGGCGCGAGACGCTCCCCCCATGTCGATCACTCCAGCCGACGCCAGAGCGTGTGCTTGCGGTTTTTCGTGTAGGGACGAACCTGCGCGGGCCATCGGCCTTCTTCCACGGCCTTGCCCCACGCGGGCGTGCTCATCACGTCGGCCCCTTCGACTTCATAGAGCGCGGTGTAGCGCGGCTCGTCCGGAAAATCGATCTCCTTCAGCTCGCCGCCGATCGACATGCGCAGCGGCTCGCGCTTGAAGCGCGCGACCGCGATGAGCCCCGGCACCTTGATCAGGTTCGGCACGTGCTCCTGGTCGTAGACCTCGTTGAACAGCGCTTCCTTCGCCGGCTCCACGTCCATCGACGCCATGAACACGTAACGGCCCTTGATCGGCATGCTCACTCCTCCTGGAAGAGACCGAGCGCGCGCAGCGCGGGCTCGTCGTTGAACTGAAAGAGACACGCGGGGCGCACGCTCGCGTTGGCGTGCGACACCCAGTGCCACGGCGGCGCCACGAACGTGTCGCCGCGCTCCCACGCGAGCGTCGTCTCGCCCACGCGGCTCTCGCCACTGCCCTCGATCGCGTGGAACACGGCGCTCGCCGTCCGCCGCTCGCGGCGCGTGCGTTCGCCGGGACGCAGCCACTGCGCCTCCGCGCCCATCGTCGGCAGCGGCGAGGTTCCCGTGCGCGGGTTGACGTAGCGAAGGATCACCGGCTGATCCGGCGGCGCGGACGCGGCCATCGCTTCGAGCGCCGCCCGCACGGTCTGCCACGGCCAGCGCACCTGCGGATAGTCGCCGTCGGGATAGCGCGAGCGGCGCGGCACGAGCCCGGCGGCGGTGAACTCGTCCTGCGACGAGTCGATCGCGCACGCCGGCGTCTCCGCGGGGCGCATCTTCGACGCCCAGCTCGCGTCGAAGCTCCGCACGAGCGGCAGATCGAGGCCGTCGAGCCACACCATCGGATCGTGCCCGTCGTGGCCGTGATCGTGCCAGTGCATCGGGGGCGTGATGATGAGGTCGCCGGCTTCCATCGCGCATCTGACACCGTCCACCGTCGTGTACGCGCCCGTGCCCTCGACGATGAAGCGCAGCGCGCCCGGCGTGTGGTGATGGCTCGGCGCCTTCTCGCCCGGGAGGATCACCTGCAAGCCGGCGAAGAGCGATGACGTGATCGAGTATGCGCCGTCGAGGCCCGGGTTCTGGAGGACCAGCACGCGGCGCTCGGCCTGCTCGATCGGCACGAGCCGCGCCGCCTCGTGCAAGAGCGGCCGAACGGCGCGCCAGGGCCAGAGGTGTGGCACCGCGCGCGTCGTCCGCTCCTGCGGCAGGAGCTGGTGCAGCGCCGTCCAGAGCGGGCCGAGCGACAGCGACTCGAGCGTCTCCGAATAGGCGGCGGGCAGGGACGCGTCGCGCGTGGTGATCATGGCCGGGGATCATACACCCCGGCTCGCGCCCCTTACTTGCCGCAGCCCGGGTGACGGCCCTCGCGGCACCGCGAGCACAGGATCCGGCGATCACACCCGCAGACGGGACACTTCATGGCGGTCGCCTCCCTGCTCTCGCGGATGGAAACCACCGCGAGGTGCTTCAAGAGGCGTGCCGAGACGGATTGCCACTGGAATCGCGCGGATAGGTGGAACGCGGGTGGCCCGCTGCTCCACTTTTGATCGGACCCGGAAAAAAGTGATCAGGCTTCGGCGAGAGCCGCTTCCGCTCGGGCGCACCGCGCGGCGAGCGGCCGCATGCCGAGCTCCTCGGCGATCTTCCGCGCGGCCCCGTAGCGCTCGGCGGCCGTCGCGATGTCGGCGGGCTCCGCGTGCGCGGCGATGTCGGCGAGCACGAGCAGCGCGGTGGCCTCGTAGCCGCGCTCGCCGTGCTCGTGCGCGAGGCGCCACGCGGCCTCGGCGAAGGGAAGCGCGTCGCTCGGACGGCTTGCCGCCACGTACGCTTCGGCGAGCCAGGCGCCGAGCATCGAGTGGCCGACTCCCCCGGCGACGGCATACGCGGGGTCGCGAATCTGCTCGAGCAGCGCCAGCCCTTCGTCGACGCGGCCAGCCCGCACGTACGCGAGGCCGGCGTACCAGTCGGCGAGCGGCCACACGTTGCCCGCGCCCATGCTCGCGACCAGCCGCCGATACCAGCCGAAGCGCTCGATCGCGCGCTCGTTGTCCCCGGCCGCGAGCGCGACCGCGGCGGCGCCGATGTACGCGTGCGCGAGCGCGAACGGATGGCGCATCGGCTCGGCGAGGCGCATCGCCTCCCCGGCGACTGCCGCGCCCTCCTCGAATTCGCCGAGGTCGGCGAGCACCATGGCAAGGTACGCGCGCGCGAAGACCGTGCCGAGCGCGACACCAAACCGCTCGTTCGCCATGCCGATCTGCACGCCCGCCACCGCGCGGAAGATGCGCTCCGCGGCGCGGTAACCGCCCTGCGCGTATAACGCGAGGCCGAGGTACATGTTGGTGGAGATCCGCAGCGGCTCGTCGCCGATCTCGCCGGCGACCGCGAGCGCACGCCGCAGGAAATCGACCGCGCGGTCGTGGGCGCCGACCCACCACTCGTGGTGCCCGAGAAACGCCCACGCCCGCGCCAGACGCGGGCGATCGCCCAGCTCGGTCGCGAAGCGCTCGCACTCGCGGAGCAGCTCGCCCAGGCCGCCGAGCTCGACGATCGGCAGGGCCGCGTGCCTGAGGTCGAAGCGCAGCTCGATCGCGGTGCGCTTCCAGTCGTCGTCGCGCGGCAGGCGGTCGTGCGCATCGATCGCGCGCCGGAAGCACGTCGCGGCCTCGCGGCAGCCGCCGCGCCGGTAGGCGGCGAGGCCGGCCTCGCGGAGATGGCGCACCGCGAGCTCCCACGCCTCCGCGGCGTGGTAGTGCGACCCGATCGCCGCGTGATGAGGGCCGAGGTCGGGCGCGTACGACGCCTCCATCGCGTCGGCGACCATGCGATGCAGTCGCGCGCGGCGCACGGTGGTGAGACGGCGCGACGTCACCTCGCGCACGCGCTCGTGCACGAAGCCGAAGCCGTCGCCGCTCCCATGGAGGATCCGGCGCCGCACGAGCTCCTCGACGGCCGCCGCGGCCCTCGCCTCGTCCGCGCCGGACGCGCGCGCGAGCAGCGCGAACTCGAAAACGCCGCCGAGGATCGCCGCGATCTCCGCGATCTCGGCCGCGGCGTCGCTCAGCCGCTCGAGCCGCCCGCCGATGAGGTCCTGCACGCGCCGCGGAATGTCCGGGAGGCCGCCCATCGCGCGCGCCGCGCGAATCATCTCGACCGCGACGAACGGGTTGCCCTCGCTGACCGTCCACACGCGATCGGCGAGCGCGCGGTCGTGCGCCGGCGCGAGCGCGGCGACGAGCGCGTCGCTCGCCGCGCGGCCGAGCGGCGCCAGCGCGACTCGCACGAGCCGGCCCTCGCGATCGAGCTCGCGCAGCATGCGCGCGAGCAGCGGCACCTCGTCGGTCTCGTCCTCGCGCGCGGTCACCGCGACGAGCAGCGGGCGGCCGTCACCGCGGTGCGCGAGGAACGAGAGGAAGCGCAGGCTCATCTCGTCCGCCCACTGCAGATCCTCGAGGAGGATCGTGAGCGGCGCGCGCCCCGCCGCGTCGAGGATCAGCCGGGCGAGCGCCTCGAAGACTTGCAGGACGTTGTCCGTCGGCGCGGATGCCGGCGCGTCGGGCGCGATCTCGGGGAAGAGCCGCGCGAGCTCCGCGCGCCACACGGGGGCCAGGCGTGCGATCGTGTCGTGATCGAGCAGATCGCCGCCGCGCACCGCTTCGATCCACGGGTGGAACGGCAGGATGCGCTCGGCGTCGTGACAGCCGCCCACGATCACCTGGTGACCCGCGGCGCCTGCGATGGCCGCGAGCTCCCGCGCGAGCCGGCTCTTGCCGATGCCGGCGTCGCCGAGGAGCGCCACGACGCCTTTCTCGCCCGCCGCGACCGCGTCTTCGAGACGGCGGCGCTCGGCGTCGCGCCCGACGAGCGGCACGTCCATATCGTCGCGCGCGCCGGACACGGCGGCGGGCGCGCGCCGCGAGGCCCGCTCGCGCACGAGGGTCCGGTAGAGCTCGCGCGTCTCCGCATCCGGCTCGACGTCGAGCTCGCGCTCGAGCACGCTCACGCACAGCTGGTACTGGCGCAGCGCGGCGGCGTGGTGGCCCTCGCGCGCGTGCAGCCGCATCAGCGCGCGGTGCGTCGGCTCGTCGAGCGGATCGAGCGCGAGAAGGCGGCGTCCGGCCTCGAGCGCGCGGCCGATCTCGTCCATCCCGGTGTAGCGCGCGAGCAGGCGCCCGAGCGCGCCGCGCAGCAGGCTTCGCAGTCGCTCGCGCTCGCCGGTCACCCACTCGCCGAACCCGGCTTCGTCGAGCACGAAGCCCTGCAGGAAATCGCCGCGATAGCGCTCGATCGCCGTTTCCAGCGTCTCGACGGTGCCCGCCGCGATCGCGCGCTCGAACTGCGCGACGTCCGTGCGGACGCTCTCGCCATCGAGCACGACGGTGTCGCGGCGGACGGTGAGATAGCCCGCGCCGGCGTCGGGCAGCGCGCGACGGATCAGGAAGAGCGTCTGGCGCAGGCTGTTGCGAGCGTCGGTGTCGTCGGCGTCGCCCCAGAGCAGCGTGGCGAGCTCTTCTCGCGACCGGGGCTGTCCCAGCGGGAGCGCGAGATACGCGAGGAGAGCCTGGGCCTTCCGCTTGGCCAGCACGACCGCCGGGCCTTCGTCGCCCAGCCGCGCTCCAAACCCGCCGAGCAACCCGATGCTGAGCGGCACGAGAGACCTCTCGTCAGGCACTTCGGCGCAGAGACTAGCACGGGAGCGGTCCGGCGACCCGTGCGCGTACAGTAACGGCATGCCCCGCGTCGCCGCGGGCCGGCTCGACGCGCTGCCGATCGGCCGGCCCGTGCTCCTCGACATCGCCGGCCGTCGCGTCGCGCTCGTGCGCACGGCGGACGGTGTCCGTGCGCTCGACGACAGCTGCCCCCACGCCGGCGGCCCGCTCAGCGAAGGCGCCGTGCGCGACGGCGCGCTCGTCTGTCCGTACCACGGCTGGGTCTGGGACCTCGCGACGGGCGCCTGCCGCGCGCCGGCGCGCGACGCGCGCGTGGCCGCCTACGCGGCCGGCGTCGAGGGCGGCGAGGTATGGGTGGACCTGCCGTGAAGCCGCGCGGGCACTGGTGTACTCTGGCGCGGTGAAGTTCGAGGTCGAGGTCTACCGCAACGAAGCCGGAGAGTGGATCGCGACGGCGGTGGAGCACTCCGTCAGCGCGACCGGCCGCACCGAGAAGGAAGCGCTCGCGATCCTGATGGAGAAGCTCTCCGCGCACTTCAAGAAGTCGTGAGCCCGAACCCCTTCACCGAAGCCACGGCCGCCTCGCTCCTCGATTCGATCGCCGCGCGCTTCCCCTCGCGCGACGCGATGATCTTCAACGACGATCGCATCACGTTCTCGGACTTCCGTGACCGCGCGAACGGCCTCGCGCGCGGTCTCTCGGCGCTCGGCATCGGCTTCGGCGACAAGGTCGCGCTCTGGCTCCCGACGCGCCCGATGTGGTTCATCGTGCAGCAGGCGTGCGCGAGGATCGGCGCGGTCCTTGTCGCCTTGAACCCCCGTTACCGCTCCCACGAGCTGAGCTACATCGTCAACCAGTCGGACGCTGTCGCGCTGATCCTGACGGATCACCTGGGCCCGGTGGATTACCTGCACATCCTCGAAGAGGTGATCCCGGAGCTGAAGCACGCAGTGCCAGGCGAGCTCGAAGCCGCAAAGTTCCCGCGCTTACGGCATGTGATCGTCGACGCCGAGGATCCGTACCCCGGGTGCACCAGATTGGACGATATCGTTGCGCTTGGGCGCGCGGTGTCGGGCGGAGTCGGGGGCCGCCGCGGCGTGGGGCCAGAGGCGACGGCGGGACACGCGGACGACGTGTTCACGATCCTGTACACGAGCGGCACGACGAGCTTCCCGAAGGGCGCGATGATCACGCACCGCAACGCGGTCCCTCACGGCTGGAACTGCGGCGAGTGGCTGCGACTGACCGAGCGCGACCGTGTCCTCCACGCGCTCCCGGCCGCCGGCACGTGGGGTGGGGTCAACATCCCGCTGACGACGTGGTCGCGTGGCGCGTGCCTGGTGCTGATGGACGTCTGGGATCCGCTGCGCGCGTTGCAGCTGATCGAGCGCGAGCGCTGCACGGTCTTCAACGCCGTGGACTCGATGATCCTGCCGCTGCTCGAGTCCCCCGCCCTCGACCGCTTCGACCGCTCGTCGCTGCGCACCGGCGCGTTCGCCGCGACCGGCGGCGGCGGCCACGGCATGTACGAGGCGATCCGCGATCGCATCGTCGTGCCCGAGATGTACCAGCCGTACGGGATGACGGAAGTCAACGCGCTGTCGCTGCTGCACGAGCTCGACGAGCCGTGGGACCTTCGCATCCAGTCCGGCATCAAGACGCCGCCCGGCATCGAGGCGCGCATCGCGCATCCCGAGACGAGCTCCGTGTGCAAGCCGGACGAGGAAGGCGAGCTGCAGTTCCGGGGTTCGCTGGTCACGCCGGGGTACTACGAGAAGCCCGAAGAGAGCGCGGCGGCGCTGACCCCCGACGGGTGGTTCAAGACCGGCGATCTCGGCGTGCGCGACGCGCGCGGCTACGTCTTCTTCAAGGGTCGCTTGAAAGAGACACTCAGGATCAGCCACCACATGGTCGCGCCGGGCGAGATCGAGACGTTCCTGATGGCGCATCCCGCCGTGAGCCAGGCGTTCGTGGTCGGCGTTCCCGATCCGAAGGCGAACGAGGTCCCGGTCGCGTACGTGATCCCGAAGCACGGCGCGCAGGTCGACGAGGCCGCGCTCATCGCGTTCTGCAAGGGCAAGATCGCCTCGTACAAGATTCCGCGCGGCGTGCGCTTCGTGACCGACGTCCCGCGCACGCCCAGCCCTCACGGCGAAAAGGTCCAGCGCGTGAAGCTGCGCGAGATGGCCAGGCAGGAGTTCTCGTGATGCGTACGCCGCTGTGCGATCTGCTCGGCATCGAGTACCCGATCCTCCAGTCCGGGATGGGCGCGGTGGCGGGGCCCGACCTCGTCGCGGAAGTCTCGCGCGCCGGCGGCCTGGGGATCCTGGCCGGCCTCAACGTGGTCCCCGACGATCTGCGCGCGATGATCCGCGAGGTCCGCCAGGCCACCGATCGTCCGTTCGGCGTGAATCTCTGGCTCCACTCCGATCTCAGGCCGACGCTCGATCCCGCGACGATTCCCGACGCGACGCTGCGGGGCGCGCAGGCGCAGCTCAACCGCTTTCGCGAGCGGCTCGGCGTCGCGCCGACGACCGCGCGGCCGGCGCGCGCGCCGAACCTCGTCGACGCGGCGCTCGAAGTCGTGCTCGACGAGCGTCCCGCCGTCTTCTCCGCGGCGCTCGGCACGCCCGCGCCGGAAGTGTTCGCGGAGTGCCGCCGTCGCGGCATCAAGGTCGTCACGATGGTCGCGAGCGTCGAGGACGCGCGGCGCGCGGCGGCGGGTGGCGCCGACGTGGTGGTCGTGCAGGGCTCCGAGGCCGGCGGCCACCGCTCGATCGACGGTAAGCCGGCGTCGCCGGACGCGGCGAGCGTCGGCATGATGGCGCTGCTGCCGCAAGTCGTCGACGCCGTGCGCGTTCCCGTCGTGGCGGCGGGCGGCATCGCCGACGGCCGCGGCCTCGTCGCCGCGCTCGCGCTCGGCGCTCAGGGAGTGCTTCTGGGCACCCGCTTCGTCGCCACGCGCGAGTCGAAGGCGCCCGAGATCTACAAGAAGCGCCTCCTCGAGAGCTCGAGCGGCGCGACGGCGCTCACCGACGTGGTCACCGGCCTCTGGGCGCGCGCGCTCGACAACGCGTTCATCCGCGAGTACACGGCGTCCGGCGCGCCGGTGCTGCCGCCGCACGTGCAGCGCAACGCCGCGTCGGACGTCTACACCGCCGCGCTCAAGCAGAGCGAGCCCGACTACTATCCGATGATGGCCGGCCAGAGCGTGGGCCTGATCAACGACCTCCCGGGCGCCGGCGAAGTGGTGGAGCGTGTCGTCCGCGAAGCCCGCGAAGTGCTGAAGAGAATTTCGGCAGCGTGAGGGGGGCTTGGGGGGCGCGTCGGAAGCCCTCCAAACTTCAACTGGATAAGGAGTAAGCGTTGAAGCTCGACGTCGGCATGCTCACGCACGACCTCAAGTCGATCCCCGACTACGCGCGGAAGGTCGAGGCGCTCGGCTTCGACTGCCTGTGGTCGTCGGAGACCCAGCACGACCCCTATCTCCCGCTCGCCGTCGCCGCGACCGTCACCGAGCGCATCAAGCTCGGCACCGCGATCGCGGTCGCGTTCCCGCGCAGCCCGATGATCACCGCGCACATCGCGTGGGACATCCAGAAGGCGTCGAACGGCCGCATGATCCTCGGCCTCGGCTCGCAGGTGAAAGGCCACAATGAGCGGCGGTTCTCCGTGAAGTTCGAGTCGCCGGGGCCGAAGCTCCGCGAGCAGGTGCTCGCGCTGCGCGCGATCTGGGACTGCTGGCAGAACGGGACCAAGCTCAACTTCAAGGGCGAGTTCTATCGCCACGACCTCATGACGCCGTTCTTCAACCCGGGGCCGATCGAGCACCCGAAGATCCCGATCATGATCTCGGGCGTGAACGAGTTCATGTGCCGCGTCGCCGGCGAGGTGTGCGACGGGCTGCACGTGCATCCATTCAACAGCCCGAAGTACCTCCGCGAGTACGTCCAGCCGTGGGTGGAAGAGGGCATGGCGAAGTCCGGGCGCCGGCGCCAGGACTTCACGTACGCGACGTCCAGCTTCGTGGTCGTCGGCGACACCGGGGAAGAGCTCGCGAAGAACACGCTCGCCGTGAAGCAGCAGATCGCGTTCTACGCCTCCACGCGCACGTACATGCCGGTGCTCGCGGCGCACGGCTGGGAGAGCCTGACGCTCGCGCTGCACCGGAAGTCCGTCGAGGGTGACTGGAAGGGCATGGCCGATCTCATCACCGACGAGATGGTCGACACGTACGCCGTCACCGGGACCTACGCCACGATCGGCAAGAAGCTCAAGGAGCGCTACGCGGGCCTGCTCGATCGCACCGCGCTCTATCAGCCGTACCAGCCCGGGCTCGACGATCCACGATTGCCGCGGCTCGTGAAGGAGTTCAACGGATGACAGACCTCTACGATCTCGGACAGCGGCCTCCGCTCGGCGAGGTGCCGAAGCAGATGCACGCGTTCCTCGTGCGGCAGAACCGCTTCGGTCAGCCGCGGGACGCGTGGAAGCGCGAAGTGATCCCGACGCCGTCGATCGGCCCCGACGAGGTGCTCGTCTACGTGATGGCGTCCGGCATCAACTACAACAACGTGTGGGCGGCGCTCGGCTATCCGCTCGACGTCATCGCGGAGCGCATGAAGGCCGGCGAGCCGGAGGACTTCCACGCGGGCGGTAGCGACTGCTCCGGGATCGTGTGGGCGGCCGGCAAGGACGTGAAAAACGTCAAGGTCGGCGACGAGGTCATCGTCCACTCCGGCTGGTGGAAGCCGGACGATCCCTGGGTGAAGTCCGGCAAGGATCCGATGCTCGCGGAGTCGACGCGCATCTGGGGTTACCAGACGAACTACGGCAGCTACTGCCAGTTCGCGCGCGCGCAGGCGCACCAGTGCGTGCCGAAGCCGGCGCGCCTGACGTGGGAGGAAGCCGGCTGCTTCCTGCTCTGCGGATCCACCGCGTATCGCATGCTGATGGGCTGGGCGCCGCACACGGTCGAGAAGAACGACGTCGTGCTGGTGTGGGGCGCGGCCGGCGGGCTCGGCTCGCTCGCGCTCGAGATCACCCGCGCGCTCGGGGGGCGCGCGATCGCCGTGGTGTCCGACGACGAGAAGAAGAAGTTCTGCATGGATCACGGCGCGGTCGGTGTGATCAACCGCAACCAGTTCACGCACTGGGGCAAGATGCCGGACACCACCGACGGCAAGGCGTACGGCGAGTGGGCCAAGGGCGCGCGCGCGTTCGGCAAGGCGATCTGGGACGCGCTTGGCACGCGCGAGAGCCCGAAGATCGTCTTCGAGCATCCGGGCGAGTCGACGCTGCCGACGTCCGAGTTCGTGTGCGCGACGGGCGGGATGATCGTGATCTGCGCGGGCACGACGGGCTACAACGTCACGCTCGACCTCCGCTACCACTGGATGCGCCAGAAGCGCTTCCAGGGCAGCCACCTCTCCAACGACGAGCAGGCCGCGGCGGTGACGAAGCTGGTGGCCGAGGGCAAGGTCGACCCGTGCATGTCCAAGGTGTATGGGTTCGACGACATCGCCCAGTGCCATCAGCTCATGCTGGACAACAAGCACCCGTACGGGAACATGGCGGTGCTGGTGAACGCGACGAAGCCCGGCGAAGGGCGAAAGGCCTGACCGGCGCGTGCCCGACTTCACCGGCCAGGTCGTGCTCGTCACCGGCGCCGCCGCCGGGATCGGCTTCGGGATCGCGCAGGCGTTCCACGACGCGGGCGCGCGCGTGGCGCTCGCCGATCTGAACGACCGGGCGCTGGCGGCCGCCGCCGAGAAGCTCGGGCGCTCGTCGCGCGTGTTCACGCACCCGGTCGACGTGCGCGATGCGGCGGCGATCGACAAGCTCTTCCGCGCGGCCGAGAGCGCGCTCGGTCCGGTCGGCATCGCGGTCGCGAACGCGGGGATCTATCCCAACTCCGCGGTCGTCGAGATGACCGTGGAGGAATGGGACCGTGTGATGGAGACGAACCTGCGCGGCGTCTTCCTCACCTGCCAGGCGGCCGCGCGCGGGATGGTCGCGCGCGGGCGCGGCGGCAAGATCATCACGCTCGCGTCCGGCGCCGCGACCAGCGGCCGCAAGGGCGCCGCGCACTACTGCGCGTCGAAGGCCGGCGTGGTGATGTTCACCAAGGTGCTCGCGATGGAGCTCGGCGCGCACCACGTTAACGTCAACTGCATCGCGCCCGGGCTCGTGACCGTCAACAGCGCGCTGAGCCCGATCTCCGAGGAGTACGTCGCGTCGCTCGTCGGCAACATCCCGTGGGGCCGCGCGGGCACGCCGGGCGACATCGCGCGCGCGGCGCTCTTCCTGGCGTCACCGGACGCCGACTTCATCACGGGCGACGTGATGTCGGTGGACGGCGGCAGCAGCACGGGCCGCACGTACCTGCCCTACAGCGGCCGCACGCCCTGATCGCGCGCCGTCGTACGCGTGCGATCCAACAGGTCTCGAGGGCGTTACTGCCCGGCCAACGTAACGGTGACCTGCCGCAGCGAGCGAAGCGAGCCGCGGTCAGGTCGACTGTGTAGTTGGACGTTTCTACGCTGACGCGAGCCGCGCGACTCGAAGCTGCTTCCGACGTCGTTCTGCGTGCCAGAGGTCGTACTGAGTTTGCTGGTTCAACCAACTCTCGGACGAAGTGCCGAAAGCCTTCGAGAGTCGGACTGCCATCTCGGGACTGACCCCGGCCCGACCGTTTAGAATCGCGGACAGAGTCTTACGGCTGACGCCAAGAGCTTCTGCCGCTTCCGTGACCGTGAGGCCGAGCGGCTCGAGGCATAGCTTTCTGATGATTTCTCCAGGGTGCGGTGGATTGTGCATCTTCATGGCCGAGACCTCAGTGGTAGTCCTCGTAGTCGACCGCATCGGCGTCCTTGCCCATGAACACAAAGGTGACGCGCCAGTTGCCGCTCACTGACACCGCCCACGTGCCCTTGCGGTTACCCGTGAGCTCGTGCAGGCGCAGTCCTGGCAGCGCCATGTCTTGGGGCGCTGTGGCTGCGCTCAAGCGGCCAAGAATCAACCGCAGACGTTCGAAGTGGTGTGGCTGGATCCCCGCCTTCGAGCCCGTCTCAAAGAACTTGGCCAAGCCTTTGTGCCGAAAGCCCCGGATCACACTCGCCTAGTGTAACCCTCGCGGTTACGCATCGCAAGACGCCCAACGGTCGCGGTGAGCGGCCGTGGCGAGCGAATGCGAGCCAGCGGTCCCCTCCACTGCGGAGTTCGACGCCCGGCTTCCAAGCGTTCATTCGAGGACGTGGTCCGCTCGCAGCAGGAGCGACGGAGGGATGGTGAGCCCCAGGGCGGCGGCGGCCTTTCGGTTGAGGACGAACTCGAATTTCGTTGGCTGCTCGATCGGGAGGTCCACGGGCCTCTGTCCCTTCAGTATCCGATCGACGTACTCAGCTGCCCGGCCGAACAGTTCGGGATAGGAGGGACCGTAGGCAGCCAGTCCGCCGGCCTCGACGAAGTCGCGCAGATCGTAGAGCACCGGGACACGGGCCTGGGCGGCCAACTCTACCAGAACGTGCCGCACACCATTGAAGAGGGGGTCGGACGGCACTCTGACCGCTTGGATTCGGTGCTGCTTCATCATGGAGAATGTACCGTCCAGGTCGGTCCGCGTCCGTGCCTCGAAGACATGCACGCGGAGGCCGAGCGTCCGTGCGGCTGCTTCCGTTGGCGGTACCCAGAACGAAGTCATGTGGCTTCCCGCATTCACGAGCAGCCCGATCCTGGTGGCGCCTGGTACGAGCTCTCGAAGCAGTTCAAGGCGCTTACCGTAGAGCTCAGGCCCGGTCGTCAATGTCAGTCCTGTAACGTTGCCGCCCGGCCGTGCGAGGCTTTTGACGAGGCCGCGCCCGACGGGGTCGGGCGTCAAGATCATGACAAGGGGGACCGTCGTGCTGGCGCGCTGGACGGCCTCCACCTCCAGACCCGAGACTGCCACGACGACATCGGGCCGAAGCTTGACGATCTCGCGGGCGAGTTGCGGAAGCCTCTCGAAGTTCCCGTCTGCCCAGCGGGATTCAATGAGGACGCCCTGACCTTCGACATGGCCCAAATCACGCAACCTGGCACGGAAGGCCTTTTCTAGGTCAGGGCGCTGGAAGCCGGCCGAAAGATAGCCGATCCGCCACGGCTTCGCGTCCGGCTGCGCGTCGGCAGCGGGCGCTCCAAGAAATAAGAGCGCGACTACACGGAGGATCGTGCACATCGATATCGCAGCCAGCAGAAGGGGATGCGACAGGCCGCGGTCTGCCAATTGTCGATCCCTCCTCAGCGGCGAACGCGGCGGATAAGCCGCGGCGCGCAGCGCCGTCAGCTCGATGCCGTTGTTGGGCAGTTGCCCCTCAGTCAATGACGTGATTCGCCCGGTGCAGCATGGATTGCGGAATCGTGAGCCCCAGCGTCCTCGCGGTCTTGAGGTTGATCGCCAGCTCGAACGTGGTCGACTGCTCGATGGGAAGGTCGGCCGGTTTCGCCCCTTTGAGGATCTTGTCTACGTACCGAGCCGCCCTGCGAAACGACTCCTCCAGGGATGGCCCGTACGACATGAGGCCCCCCGCGTCAGCGAAGGCTTTGAAGAAATACGCCGCGGGCAGACGCTTGCTCGCGGCGAAT
>Ga0233425_10000566_pt1 | contig 94481 bp, 63 predicted proteins | sample Watercolumn_Towu_2_FD_181712 | JGI IMG/M metagenome (GOLD analysis project Ga0233425, IMG submission 181712) | Freshwater microbial communities from Lake Towuti, South Sulawesi, Indonesia - Watercolumn_Towuti2014_140_MG | ecosystem: Environmental > Aquatic > Freshwater > Lake | place...
GAGCTCTACGGCGGCGTGGCGGGCTTCTACGACTACGGACCGCTTGGGGCCCAGCTGAAGGCCTCGGTGGAGGACCTCTGGCGGCGCCATTACGTCCAAGGCGAGGGCTTCGCGGAGCTCGCCGCTCCGGCCATCTCGCCCGAGGCTGTGTTCAAGGCCTCCGGCCACCTCGAGAAATTCTCGGACATAATGGTCGAATGCACGAAGTGCGGCGAGGCCTTCCGGGCGGACCACCTGCTGAAAGAGCTCTTCCCCGGCGAGGCGCCGCCGGCCGGGCTCGAGGACACATCCCGCGTCCTCCGGGAGCGCAATGTGCGCTGCCCGAGCGACAAGGGCCCGCTGGGCGAGCCGTTCCCGTTCAACCTGATGTTTCGGACCAACATCGGGCCCGGGACGAAGCGGACGGGATATCTGCGGCCCGAGACGGCCCAGGCGATGTTTTTGGACTTCGGGTTCCTGTATCGTTTCTTCCGGGAGAAGCTTCCATTCGGCGCGGTGCAGATAGGGCGCGGGTACCGAAACGAGATCGCGCCCCGCCAGGGCATCATCCGTTTGCGCGAGTTCAACATGGCCGAGGCCGAAGTCTTCTTCGACCCGGAGAAGAAGAAGAGCCACCCCCGCTTCCATGAGATCTCGGGCATGAAGCTCCACCTCGTCCCCAACGAGGGCCCGGAAGCGGACCTGACGTTGGGGGAAGCGGTCTCGAAGGGCGTGATGGCCCACGAGAGCATCGCCTACTTCGTCGGCATCACTGCGCGCATCCTCCTGGAGGCCGGAGTGGACAGCGCGAAGCTCCGCTTCCGCCAGCACGCCAAAGACGAGATGGCGCACTACGCGGCGGATTGCTGGGACGCCGAGACGCTCCTGTCGTTCGGGTGGACGGAGTGCGTGGGCGTGGCGGACCGCACCTGTTACGACCTGGAGGCGCACATGAAGGCCTCCGGCCAGGACCTGCGCGCTTTTGTGCGGTACGAAAAGCCGGTCACCGTCGAGAAGACGGTCGTCTCCCCAAATCACGCGGTGCTCGGGCCGCGCTTCAAGAAGGACTCGAAGGCGGTGGCGAAGGCGCTCGAGTCCCTCGAGGCCTGCACCGTCGAGGGCCGCGACCTCGTCGAGGTCGCTGTCGACGGGAGGAGCGTCCGCGTCGACAAGGACTGCTTCACCGTGAAGAGGACGACCGAGACCGTGTCCGGCCGCTGGTTCACGCCGCACGTGATAGAGCCATCGTACGGCATCGACCGCATCATTTACAGCATATTGGAGCACGCCTACTTCGAGACGAGGAAGGAAGGCGAGGACTACTTCGTACTGCGGCTCAGGCCTCGGATGGCGCCCATTCAAGTGGCCGTATTCCCGCTGATGAACAAGGAAGAGCTTGCGGCCGTTTCCGACAAAATGAACCGGGAGCTGAGGGAAGCCGGCTTCCGCACCTACTCCGAGGGGGCGGACTCGATAGGGCGCCGGTACGCGCGCATGGACGAGGTGGGCACGCCGTTCTGCGTCACGGTCGATTTCGACACGCTGAAGGACGGGACCGTTACGGTGCGCGACCGGGACACGACGAAGCAGGTTCGGGTGCCGTCGGCCGGGCTCGTCGGAGCCGTGGGTGAACTTCTCGACGGACGACGGACGATCGACTGACGGTGAAGAGGAGGCGCGACCTACGCGCATTCCTCAAGCCACGTGCGCTATGCCCTTTCCACCTTGCCCCTTGCGCCTTGCGCCCTGCCCCTTGCCCTTTACTATACATTAATTGATGCAAATTATATATACTAGGTTTAACATAGGTGCTTTCCCCCTTGGGAGAAACCCATCGGGGACCGTGCACCCGGCGAACAGGCCGACGGTACATAGGCTCGTCGGGGAAGAGGCGCAGACGCAAGATTCGGCCCCCGTGGCCGGATGTCGATGACCGCCGACTCATACGCAAAGCTGGACGTCTGTCGAATCGGCGCTTTGGCGATTTATAGTCGTCTGGGGAATGGCTTGGCTCAGGAGCCGACGAAGGTCGTGCCAAGCTGCGAAAAGCCTCGTGTAGGCGCAAGGAGCCTTTGATACGAGGATGACCGAATAGGACTTCCGACATGGGCAACCCCATGTGTCCCGTAAGGGTCGGGCACCCCCCGAATTGAAGCATCTTAGTAAGGGGAGGAAAAGAAATCAATCGAGATGCCGCAAGTAAAGGCGATCGAAAGCGGCGCAGGGCAAACCGAATCCCGCCGGGAAACCGGTGGGAGATGTGGTGTTTTGGACCCGGGTACTCCGTGCTGGTGAACTCGAACTCCGTCTGGAACGGCCGGCCACAGAGGGTGACAGCCCCGTAGAGGCAAACCGTAGGGGATTCCGGGTATCCAGAGTAACGTGCGCTGGATATCGCGCGTGAATTTGGGAGGCATGAACTTCCAACTCTAAATACATCCTGAGACCGATAGCGCAATAGTAGCGTGAGCGAAACCTGAAAAGTAAACTTGACGGGAAGTGAAAAGAGCCTGAAACCAGACGATAACAGGCGTGTGCAGCGTGAAAGGTCTACGACCAGCGTTGCACTGTCCGTGTTGAAAAACGGGCCAGGGAGTTCTGATCAATGGCGAGGTTAAGCTGGATTATCAGCCTAGCCGCAGGGAAACCGAGAGTCCGCAGCCGCAAGGCGAGGGACGGGGTGCGTTCGCCCCCAGTCATTGGTGGGAGACCCGAAGCCAGTCGATCTATACCTGACTAGGTTGAAGCCCTGGGAAACCAGGGTGGAGGACCGAACCGATATTGATGTGCAAATCATTCGGATTAGTTGGGCATAGGGGTGAAAGTCCAATCGAGGTTGGGAATAGCTGGTTCCTCCCGAAACTACTCGCAGGTAGGTCTCGGTCGAGGTAGACGGTGCGGTAGAGCGACCGATCAGGTGTTTAGCTGCCGAAAGGCGGCGACACCTTGTCGAACTCCGAACGTGCTGTCGCCGCAGAAGCCGGGAATCAGGGCATCTGGGGTAAGCTCGGTGTCCGCAAGGGGAACAGCCCGGCCCGAAGTTAAGGTCCCCAAGTGCTGGCTAAGTGTTAATCTAAAAAGGGCGTCCACGGTCTCAGACAACTAGGAGGTGGGCTCAGAAGCAGCCATCCTTTAAAGAGTGCGTAACAGCTCACTAGTCGAGACTGCGGGCCTCTAAAATGGACGGGGCTAAGCCAGCCACCGATACTTCGGAGCACCGCAAGGTGATCTGGTAGGGAGGCGTCGTGCGCGGGTCGAAGTAGGGCCGTAAGGTCCTATGGACCGCGTTCGAATGCGGATCCTGGTAGGAGTAACAGCTAAGATGGGTTAGAATCCCATCCGCCGAAAGGGCAAGGGTTCCTCGGCAATGTTCGTCAGCCGAGGGTTAGTCGGTCCTAAGGGTTCTCTTAATCGAAGAACTCGAAAGGGAAGCAGGCTTAATATTCCTGCACCACGTGGTTTTCGTCCAGCTTCTGACGCATCGGGATAAGCCTAGCTGGCTCACCAGCCAGCTCGAGCGTTATAGCTCCCGGAGAGCCGTAATGGCGAGAAGGGGGTAAAGGCGCAAGTGGAGGTGCATTCTGACTGGCCTATTTCCCGGTGCCCGTGAAAAGGAAGCTGGAGCCACCCGCGTGACCGTACCTAGAACCGACACTGGTGCCCCTGGGTGAGAAGCCCAAGGCGTCGTGGATATAATCTTCGCGAGGGAATTCGGCAAAATCGCCCCGTACCTTCGGAAGAAGGGGTGCCAGCCATGCAAATGGCTGGTGACACTAACAAGGGAACACCGTCTGTTTAATAAAAACGCATGTCAGCGCAAGCCGGAAACGGTGAGTATGCTGGCTGAAGCCTGCCCAGTGACGGTATCTGAAAACCGGGTTCAACCGGACGAAGGACCGTTAAACGGCGGGGGTAACTATGACCCTCTTAAGGTAGCGTAATACCTTGCCGCTTAATTGGCGGCTTGCATGAAGGCCCAACGAGTGTTCTACTGTCCCCGCGAAGAATCCAGTGAAACTGATATACAGGCGTACAATCCTGTACCTTCCTTCTGAAAGCGAAGACCCCGTAGAGCTTTACTGCAGCCTGTCGTTGTTGTACGATTTCGAATGTGTAGAGTAGGCGGGACCCGTTACCAGGGCGCGCCGCTAGGTGCGTTCCGAGGGGCCGATGAAACACCGCCCTTTTGGGGTTGTACAACTAACCGCTACGGCGGAACACCGGTAGGTAGGCAGTTTGGGTGGGGCGCCACGCCCTCAAAAAGATAACAAGGGCGCCCAATGGTCGGCTCAGGTAGGTCAGAAATCTACCGTTGACTGCAAGGGGAAAAGCCGGCTTGACGCGGATCTGCTTAACGAGGATCCGCGATGCGAAAGCAGGGCCTAGCGAACCACTGAGCCTTATTCGTGGGGGCCAGTGATAACAGAAAAGTTACCTCGGGGATAACTGAGTTGTCGCCAGCAAGAGCCCATATCGACCTGGCGGCTTGCTACTTCGATGTCGTCTCTTCCTATCCTGGCGGTGCAGCAGCTGCCAAGGGTGGGGTTGTTCGCCCATTAAAAGGGATCGTGAGATGGGTTTAGACCGTCGTGAGACAGGTTTGTTGCTTTTTGAAGGAAGTGCGTTGGTGTCTGAGGGGAAGGTGCCTCTAGTACGAGAGGAACGAGGCATCACGGCCTCTAGTGCATCTGTTGTCCGGTAGGGCATTGCAGAGCAGCCACGCCGTGGCGGATAAAGGCTGAAAGCATCTAAGCCTGAAACCGTCCCTAAAACGAGACACCTTCGAGGGCTCCCATAGAAGATGGGGTTGATAGAGCTGGGGTGTAAGTCGGGAGCTTTGGCGACCGATTCAGCCCGCAGCCACTAATCGTCCGGAATCGCTTGCCGGTTCGGCAGTCTAAAAGTCTTTGCGTATGATAATTTTACCAAAATCCGTCGGCCAAATTCAATCGCCCAGCGCAAGCCCTGCCGGGAAACCTTCCTGCCCGGCTTGCGGGCGGCGGGAAAGAACAGGCCCGAAGGTGCAAAGGCACAGGGCAGTTCCTTCGGGCCCCCTTGGTTGACGCTCTCAGAACCACATCGTGGCGCCCGCGTCGAGCGACAGGTCGTTCAGCGTGGCGGCGCCGACGATCTTGACTCCCTTGCGGAGCTCGACCTTGTCCCAGCCGAGCATCTGCTTGGACGCCTCGCAGACGAATATCTCGATTCCCATCTCGAGGGTCTTGTCCATCATCTCGCCCAGCGAGGGGAACGCCCCGAGCTTGATCTTCTCGGCGGTGCCGGGGGTCAGCACCCGCAGGCCCTGTCCGAGGTAGTAGAGCTTGGGGTGCAGCCCCATCTTCTTCGCAGTCTGGGCCAGCACCAGGGGCGAATACTGTCTCTCGGGCTGATCGCTGGTTTGCACATATAGCAGGAATTTCTCGTCCTTCATCTTCACACCTCCAGATGTTACCGGGGATTTATTCTGGGCGCGGCAATATAAGACCATTTCTCAACATCCAGCGAACATCTGTACCAAATCCAACCCTCCGGCACGAAGGACGGTCAAGGTCGCCGTGCTGCGCACCCCAATGGAACCTGTGGGAAACCCGGCGGGCAAAAATATATATGCGATGGCAGACAATAATAATGCTATGGCCGGTCCGCGGAGGCGCAGGCACACATTCTCGAAGAAGGCACGCCCGAAGCCCAAAAAGCCCCAAAAAGCCCGCCGCGCCCGCCCCGCGAAGAAGCCAAGCGCGGCCAAGCCAGCGTCCCCGGAGAACTGCGAGGCGGTCCAGCACTACGGGGAGGCCTGGGACTACGAGGACTACGAGAAGGAGCTCCACAAGGCGAGCGGGCTCTTCCTCTGAACGCGGTTTTCGGCTCAGGAACGGTTCCGGTCGAACCGGAAATACTTGCTTTTGGGCGATGAGGCCGGGGCACCAGGCCGTGCCCGGTTGGAGCCTGTGCCCCCTGCGACCGTGGGAACGAACTCGGTATCCAGCCACTTGCGGATATCGTCCCGGGCGCGCCGGAAGAGGGCCAGCAGGGCAGCGTCCTCCAAGCCCGCCTGCGCCGGGTCGCCGAAACCAGTGTGCAAGCGGTGTTTCCCGCCGGCAAAGAACGGGCACGTCTGGTGGGCCCGGTCGCAGACGGTCACGACATAATCGATGTCGCGGCGGATGAACTCGTCGACGGATTTGGAGCGGGCGGCGGAGATGTCGACCCCGAGCTCCGCCATCGCCCGGACGGCCATCGGATGGACGGTCGCGGGTTCGGTCCCGGCGCTGAAGGCCTCGAACCGTTCGCCGTGAAAGGCGTTCAGCAGGCCCTCGGCCATCTGGGAGCGGGCCGAGTTGCGGGTGCATATGAAAAGGACCGTCGTTTTCATCTCATCCCCCTGCACCCTTCCACCTTTGCACCATTGCACCCTTATTTTATCTCGATATGCTCCCCCGTGACCATGTAGTGTATCTTCTCGGCCATCTTGCAGGCGTGGTCGGCCACGCGCTCGAGGTAGCGGGCGATCATGATGTAGTGGGCGCAGATGGTGATGTTCTTGGGGTCCTCCATCATGTAGGTCACGCACTCCCGGAAGATGGACCAGCGCATGGAGTCCAGCTCGTCGTCCTTTTCGGAGAAGCCCTCGAGGAGCCCGAGGTCGCCGGTCTCGAAAGCCCTGAGGGCGTTGTCCACCATCCCGGCGGCGACATCAGTCATGTGCGGAAGGCTGACGAGCTTGCCCAGCGACGGCCGCTGGCCGAGCTCGACTGCCACGGCGGCGATGTCCTTGCCGTAGCGGCCGACGCGGTTGAGATAGGTCTCCATCTTCAGGACGCAGGCGATGAGGCGCAGGTCGCGGGCGACGGGCTGGTGGAGCGCGATGAGCCTGAGCGCCTTGTCCTCGATGGCCTGATCCATCCGGGCGAGGTCCGTCTTCCGGGCCACGACGTTCCCCGCCAGCGTCAGGTCATGCTCTTTCAGGGCCTTCATCGCCGACCGGAGCATCCAGACGGCGAGGTCGCCCATCTCCTTCAGATCATTCTTGAGCCCTGCCAGCTCCTCGTGAAACTTCTCCGTCATCCCATCACCTATCCGAACCTGCCCGTGATGTACCTTTCGGTCAGCTCCTTGCCGGGCCGCTCGAATATCTGCTCCGTTTCTCCGAACTCGATGAGCTTCCCAAGGTACATGAACCCGGTGTAGTCGCTTATGCGCGCCGCCTGCTGCATGTTGTGCGTCACGATGATGACCGTGTACCTCTTCTTGAGGTCGTCGATGAGGTCCTCTATCTTTCCGGTGGCGATGGGATCAAGTGCCGAGGTGGGCTCGTCCATCAGGATTATCTCGGGCTGGACCGCCAGGGCGCGGGCTATGCACAGCCTCTGCTGCTGGCCGCCCGAAAGGCCCAGGGCGCCCTCGTGGAGGCGGTCCTTCACCTCGTCCCAGAGGGCGGCCATCTTGATGCTCTCCTCGACGATCGCGTCGAGCCGGGCCCGGCTGCGCTCGCCGTGGACGCACGGGCCGTAGGCGACGTTCTCGTACACGGACATCGGGAAGGGGTTGGGCTTCTGGAAGACCATGCCTATGCGCCGCCTGAGCTCGGTGACCTCCGTGTCCCTGCCGAGTATGTTGCGCCCGGAGTAGATTATCTCGCCCTCGGTCCGGCAGCCCTCGATCACGTCGTTCATCCGGTTGAACGCGCGAATGAGGGTCGACTTGCCACAGCCCGAGGGCCCTATGAGCGCCGTGACGGCGTTGTTCATGACCCGAAGGTCGATGTTCTCCAGCGCCTGCTTGTCGCCGTACCACAGATTGACCTTGCGGCACTCGATGGCGCACTCCGTGCCGTTTTGGGGCTTTTTGTACCTGTTGCCATTCCCGTTGAGCCGGATGTATCCGTTCCTGCCGTGTCCGTTACCGGTTCGCTCTGTCTTAGCGAGCGCCTCTGATTCACCCATCGTATCACCACCTGTTCTTCTTTCCGTATTTCAGCCGAAGGAGCGTGGATGCCGCGTACATGGGGAGCACCACGAGCAGCAGCACGAGCGCCGTCCCGTAGGCGTTGGTCCGGGCGCCGGGCACGCTGGTCGCCAGCGCGAAGAGATGATAGGGAAGGGCCATCACCGGCTGCATGATCGAGTCGGGCAAAAAGCGCGTGCTGAAGACGACCGCGGTGAATATGATGGGCGCGGTCTCGCCGGCGGCCCGCCCCATGCCGAGCACCACGCCGGTTATTATCCCCGGAGCGGAGTTGGGCAGGACGACCTTGCGGATTGTCTGCCACTTCGTGGCCCCCGTGGCGAGGCTGCCCTCCCGGATGTGCTGGGGGACCGTCTTGACCGCCTCCTCCGTCGTGCGTATTATCGTGGGCAGTATCATGAACCCCAGCGTGAGCTGGCCGGCGAGCATGGACACGCCGAGCTTGAGGTAGAGCACGAGGAACGACAGGCCGAACAGCCCGAACACGATCGAGGGCGTCCCGTTGAGGTTGTCTATGCCGGCCCGGATGAGCTTCGTGAGCCTTCCCTCGCGGGCATACTCGTTGAGGTAGATGCCCGCCCCGATGCCGACGGGGACCGCCATCAGCAGGGCTCCGAGCACCAGATAGAGCGTGCCGACGATGGCGGGGTAAATGCCCCCGTCCCGGCCGATGTCGCGCGGCGAGGCGCTCAGGAACTCCCAGCTCAGGGCCGGGGCGCCGTTGGCGATGATATAGTACAGGATGAGCCCCAGAAGGGACAGCATGGCGAGCAGGGCCGCCGTAACCGCGCCGAACGCGACCTTCTGCTTGAGCTTCTCGTTGGCCCTCCTCCACCCGAAGCCGAACGCCGCCAGGAGGGCCAGGAGGCCAATGCCGTACATCCAGCCGAACCAGGACACGAGAAGCCAGGCCAGGACGAGGACCGCCAGGACCTTGAACGCCCGGCCGGCCCAGAGCCGCAGCGCGGGCAGGCGCGGGGCGAGCCAGCCCCTCAATCGCAGGGCGGGGGTCTGCACGAATTGGAGGCGCAGGAACCGGCCTGGCCTCCTCATCGACCGGGCGGAGGGCCTGAACCTCTCCTTGAGCCGCCCGAGCACGTAGTTGGCGACGCTGTTCATCGCGAGCGTCATGATGAACAAGATGACGGCAAGCGCGAACAGGACATTGTAGTGCATGGAGCCCCAGGGGGTCTCGCCCATCTCGATGCCCAGGGTGCTCGTGATGGTCCGTATGGGTGAGAAGAGTTTCGTTATCGGCTCGGGTATCAGCGGCGAGTTGCCGCACACCATCATCACCGCCATCGTCTCGCCGATGGCACGGCCCATCCCGAGGATGATCGCGGCCGCTATGCCCGACATGGCGGCCGGGAGCACCACCCGGCTCATCGTCTGCCAGCGGGTGGCGCCCGACGCCAGCGAGGCCTCGACGTACTCCCGGGGAACGGATGAGATTGCGTCCTCCGAGACGCTCACTATCATCGGCAGGGCCATGATGCCCAGGATGAGCGAGCCGGCAAGCCAGGTCTCGCCCGTCGGCTGGCCCGAGGTGACGCGCAAAAAGTCCGTGAGGACCACCAGGCCGAAAAAACCGTAGACGACCGACGGTATTCCGGCGAGGACCTCGGACAACGACTTGAGCACCTGGCGCAGCCTGGGGGTCGCGAGCTCCGAGATGAATATGGCCGAGCCGATGCCTATCGGCACCGAGAACGCCATGGCGCCCAGCGTGACGAGCAATGTGCCCACGATGAGCGGCCAGGCCCCGAACGCCGGCGGCTCGCCCGTGGGGTTCCACTTCGGCCCGGAGAACACCCTGTCGATGCCCAGGTCCGTGAAGGCCGGAAGGGCTTCCCGGAAGAGGAATACTATTATGAAAAAGACGATTACCACCGCGAAGATCGCGGATACAAAAAGGGCGGAGCGGATGCCGAGCTCGCCCCATCTGGTCCGGGATCCCCTCGCGAGGGGGTCCCGGGCCCTTTTCCGGCTCCCGCTCCCTTCTCCGCCCGTAAAGATTCCTATCCCTTCGCCACGCCCCTCACTTTATCGGGACGAACCCCTCGTCCTGCACCACCTTCTGTCCCTCGGCGCTGAGCACGAAGTCGATGAACTTCTTGGCCAGCCCCGAGGGCTCCCCCTTCGTTATGAAATAGAGGACCCTCGAGATCGGGTAGCTTCCGTTGAGCACGTTGGCGATGGACGGCTCTATGTCGCCTGCGGTCGTGGTGATCTTGAGCGCCTTGACCGAGCTCCCGACGAAGCCCAGCCCGACGTACCCTATCGCGCCCGGCGTCTGGGCGACGGACTCCAATATGGCCGAACCGGAGTTCTTCTCGAGCATCGAGGTGGTGTAGTTCTCCTTTTTCATGACGTGCTCGGTGAAGAACTCGCGGGTCCCGGAGGCCGCATCGCGACCGATGACCACGATCGCCAGGTCCGCCCCCCCGACGTCCTTCCAGTTCTTTATCGTCCCGTTGTACATGCCGCGTATCTGGGACAGGTTGAGCTTTGTCAACGGGTTGTCCTTGTGGACGATGAGCGCTATGCCGTCCTTGGCAACCTGGACCGGCTTGAGGTCCGGGTAGCTCGCCAGCTCCGAACTCTTAATGTCGCGGGAGGACATGCCTATCCCGGCCGTCCCCTGCCCGACCGCGGTTATCCCGGCGCCCGAGCCCGTCGAGCTCACCTGAATATCAGCGTTCGAATGCTTGTCCATGTAGGCCTCCGCCGCCTTCTGGCCTATCGGAAAGACGGTCGTCGATCCATCCACCTTGAGCGTTTCCCTCTTTCCGTCCGATGGCGCGCTGGTGCATCCGCTCAGCAGCAGCGCCGCCAAGACGAGCGCCGCCGCAGCTCCCCCTATCCTCAGCTTTCCCTTGTCCATTCTTCTCTCACCGGGGTTCGGATGATGCCCCGGGTTGATTTGCCTGCCCGAAGGAAAATATTGGTTCGTATAGCGGATATAGAGGAATATATATCAATAAGGTAATAATATAGAAAACATTATTATTCTCAATACTCCTTGACAATACGGGAGAGCCATGGAGATACGCAAGGTCCAGTTGACGGGCGGCTCGTCCTACGTGCTCACGCTGCCCAAGGAATGGGTCAAGGCCCTCAACATCAAGAAAAACGACTCTCTCGGCCTGATCTCCCAGCCCGACGGGACGCTGGTCGTCACCACGCGCACCACCGAGGCCCGCCCCCAGCGCAACAAGGACATCAAGGTCGAGGAGATTCGCGACCAGTCCCACCTCTTCCGCGTGCTCATCGGCTCCTACATCATGGGCTACACGACGATAACGCTCCGCTCCTCCGGCCGGATGCCGGCGCAGGTGCGCGAGACCGTCATGAGGTTCGCACAGATGACCATCGGGCCCGAGGTCATGGAGGAGAGCGCCTCCTCCATCACCATCAAGGACCTTCTCAACCCGGCCGAGATGCCCTTCGACAAGACCATCCGCCGCATGCACATCCTCGTGCGGACGATGCACGAGGACGCCTTCACGGCCCTGGAGAAGCGCGACAGATCCCTGGCCGAGGACATCCTGCGGCGGGACGGCGACATCAACCGGCTCAACTGGCTGGCCTCCCGCCAGCACAGCATGATGCTCTCCGACACCACGCTGGCCCGGCGCATGGGCATCTCGCTCGAGGACGCCGCCCACTACTTCCTCATTGCGAGGATACTCGAGCGTATCGGCGACCACGGAACCCGGATAGCCCGTTCGGGGCTCCTCCTCATGGAGAAGCGGCTGGAGAAGGACCTCCAGGCCAGCCTGAAGGATGCCAGCGTCGTGTCGCTGGAGCTTTTGAACGCCAGCATGGAGAGCTGGTTCCGCCGGGACATCCAGTCGGCCAACCGGAGCCTGGACGGACTGCCCAGCCTGCTTGCCAAATGCGACCAGATAAACCAGGCCGCCCAGCATGTCAAGAGCGCTTACTCGATACCCGTGACGGACATCGCCGAGAGCATCCGGCGCACGGGCGAGTACGCCGCCGACATCGCCGAGCTCGTGGTGAACAACCTGGTCCTGGAGAAAAGCTGAAGGGCCCTGTCGCGGCCCGAAAACCAAACATTATATATTTGAGTACGATTGATTCAAGCCAGTTGAGACTAGCTAGTAATGGCGGGCCGGGCCGGAGGCTGGCTGTCCTCCCGGTTCTGATGGTGCTGGTATTCGGCGGCCTGACCGTCCTCCCGGCGGCGCCTGCCGACGCACCGCCTCCGGGATTCTCCTGCGCCCTGTGGGTGGCTCCGGACGGCGGCCTCTACTACACGCCGGTCAACTTCAGCCTGCCGGACCTCTCCGGCGCGCAAAAGGCCGGATTGGGACGCGGCGCCTACAGCAACATAATAAACAACAGCGGCCGCAACATCCCCGCCGAGACGCTGCGGAGCCTCGACGAGAACTTCACGCTCTACATCTGGCCCAACGCCACTGCGGCGTTCGGCGTACCGCCCTACTCCAAGATAAACATCATAATCCTCAACGTCGACGGCATGAACGGCGTGGCGGGCTACTTCAGCTCCGGGGACCCGGATGCAATCTACCTCGACTACGACGACCTGGGGCTGGACCTGGACGTCACCGCGCACGAGTTCCAGCACCTGATCCACAACTCGAAGGACGCCGGCGAGACCGTCTGGCTCAACGAGGGCTGCGCCGAGTGCTCGATATACGTGGTCTACGGGGGTGGCAACCCCGGGCTGACGGGACACTTCTCCGGGTACAGCTACGACACCGACAACGACTTCACCCAGTGGAACACGGTCAGCGACTACGGCGGGGCGGGCCTTTGGACGATCTACAACTACGAGCACTTCGGGGGCGACAACTTCACGAAAGCCCTCGTGTCGGACCAGGCCAAGGGGGTCGCAAGCTACGACCGCCAGCTCGCCTTCAAGTCGGAGAGCTTCTCCTCGGTCTTCAAGAAATGGGTGGTGGCCAACTGGCTCAACAACGCCACCGTCGACCAGGGCGAGTGGGGCTACACGGGCGTGTGGAACTACGTGGGCCACACGCTGCTCTTCAAGGACTATCCGATGACCTGTTCCACGGCGGTGTCCCAGGCCAACGGCGCCGACTACATCCGCTTCGAGCCCTCGGTCTGGAACCAGAACGGGGGCGACCTGCAGGTGAATATAACCTTCACGAGCGGGACGGGCTACTGCGCCGTGGCCAAGGTCGGCCGGAGCCCGGTGGCCGACGCCGTCGAGGTCCCGGTCATTTCCGGCAACAGGGCATCCCTGCTGGTGCCCAACCTCGGGGGCGATTACGCCGTCGCCGGGCTCGTCGTCAGCGGGCTTTCGGGCCCCGCATCCTATTCGTTCGAGGCGAACATCATAGACGTCACGCCCCCCAACACCACGGCCTGGGTCTCACCGCAGAGGCCGGACGGCAACAACGGGTGGTACCGGAAGCAGCCGACGGTCAGCCTCTCCGTGAACGAGAACGCGAGCATCTACTACAGGTGGGACGACGGCGCGGATGCGAGATACACGGGGCCGTTCAAGGTCCCCGAGGGCGTCCACAACCTCTCGTTCCACGGGGTGGACCGCGCCGGCAACGTCGAGCTTGAGAAGCGGCGCCCGTTCAAGGTGGACCTCACCGCGCCCAACACCACGTACAACATCACGCCGGCGGAGCCGGACGGGCTCAACGGCTGGTACCGGAGCCCGGCGGAGATATCGCTGGTCCCGGACACGCCCGGGGCGAACCTGTCCTATGCCTGGGACGACGACGCCCTGCACAAGTACACCGGCCCGATGCAGCTTCGCGAGGGCGTCCACCGGCTGAACTGGCGCGCCGAGGACGAGGCGGGCAATGTCGAGGCCCTGAAGATGGTGATAACACGGCTGGACACCGAGCTCCCGTCGGTGGACTTCAACCTCTCGAGCGCGCCGGACGGCCAAAACGGCTGGCACCTGCGGACGCCCACCATCTACCTGTCCAGCACGGACGCCGGGAACCCCGCCATCTACTACAGGTGGGACGACGGCAACGAGACACAGTATACGCGCGAGCTTAGGCCCCAGAACGGACGGCACACACTGCATTTCTACGCGATCGACGAGGCGGGCAACCGCGGCCCGCCCTCCAGCCTGCTCGTCATGGTGGACCCCGTGGCACCCACCATGAAGGCCTTCACGGAGGTCCCGGCGCCGGACGGCAACGACGGCTGGTACAAGAGCGAGACCAACCTCTCGCTTTCGACCGACGAGCCATTCAACGCGACGATATTCTACAGCTGGGACGAGGGCACGGAGCGCACCTACGACGGCCCCCTGCCCGTGCCCGAGGGCGAGCACTCCATCACCTGCTATGCCATAGACGAGGCGGGGAACCGTGGCAGGCCGATCACGCTGTCCTTCAAGATGGACTCCATCGCGCCGGTCGCACAGATGGAGATCGCGCCGCAGGACATGGGCAACGGCTGGTACCACGAGCGGCCCCGGGTCACCCTGCGCACCGAGCCGGGCTCCGCCCTCTTCATCTCCCTGGACAATTCCACGTTCATCAAGTATGTCCGCCCGGTCGAGATGGGCGAGGGCACCACCTACCTGACCTATTACGCCGGGGACCGCGCCGGGAACAACGGGACGCCGGCTGTCCGGCGGTTCCGCGTGGACACCGTGGCCCCGAGGGTGCTCCTGAACCTGAGCCTGGTGAAGGCCTGGACCGGCGAGGCGGTGAACCTCACGGCGAGCGCCTTCGACGAGAACGGCATCCAGGAGTACCTCTTCGACTTCGGCGACGGGACCACGAGCGCCTGGACGCGCTACGGGAACACCACGCGCTCCTATGGCGCTCCCGGCAACTACACCGTCCGCGTCAAGGCCCGCGACGGCTCCGGGCTTGAGGCGTACTCCGGGCCGATGGTGCTCTCCGTCAGCCACCCGCCCAAGAAGCACGTGCCTCCGCCCCCGACCATTGCGGATTACATCGCCGGCATCCCGGTGCTGTTCTGGTACGCCGTGTTCGCCACGGCGGTCGCCGCAGCGGCCGGCGCCGGCCTGCGTCAGGTCTTCCGGGCCCGGCGGCGCCGGGAACTCTACCTTGCGGTCGAAAAGGCCGAATCCGAGCGGGAGGCCCGCCACACCCGCGAGATAGACGAGGACATATCGGCGGACTTCCGCGGCGGCGGGAATACCGGCCTTTCCTCCGTTTCTCCGGGCGGCTTCCGGGGCGTTTCATCAGGCGCGTTCGGGGCCACGCACCGGCCGGGCGCGACCTCGCCCGAGCCCTGCCATGCCCGGTCACCGCCTGAGCCCTCTCTCGGGCACATCCCCGAGGCCCCGGCCCATCCTGCCGACCCCGGAGAACCGGCGGAGGCGGACTTCGGGGGCGCGAAGGTCGTGGAGCGGGCCGGGCAGGAGGACGTCGTGTACGAGGCGGAGATCGGGTCCCAGAAGCCCATATGGGCCCAGTCTTCCGGCAAGGGAGCCCCCAAGTCCTCCCGCCCGGCCCGCATGCCGGAGCACATCGCAAGGAAGGTCGCGCCGGCGCACGGAGCCGGGGAGGCCCGGCCAGCTCCGGAGGGGCAGCCGGACGACAGGGCCGGCAGGCTCAAGGACAACACCTGAGGGGCGAATGGTGAAGGGCGAAGGGTCAAACGGACAGGCGTGCCTTTTCCCTTGCCCTTCGTTGTGACAGCAGATTTTAAGTCATGGTAATCCACTCGCCCGCCGATGACCACGAGGCCCCTCAAGGCGTTCAAGGACCAGGCCGCCGCCGCGCTCGCGAAGGGCCTGCGCCGGCTGGGCGTGAAGGAGGTCGGCGCCGCCCTCAACGCGCTGGACGTCGCCCCGGAGGGAAGGGGCGATTTCGCCTTCCCCTGCTTCGGGCTTGCGAAGGAGCTGCGCAAGGCGCCCGGCGCCATCGCCGCCGACCTGGTCGGGTTCGTCGAGCTTCCCGGGCCGTTCGAGCGCGTGGAAGCCGCAGGGCCCTATGTCAATTTCACGCTGAGGCCGGATGCGCTCGCCCACTCGGTCCTCTCGGCGGTGCTCGAGGAGAAGGCGCTCTACGGCACGGAGCCCGACAACGGCCGCCGCGTCATCGTCGAGCACACCAGCGCCAACCCCAACGGGCCCTTCCACGTCGGCCGGGCCCGCAATCCGATAATCGGCGACACCATGGCCCGGGTGCTCCGGGGGGCGGGCTTCGACGTCGAGACGCAGTACTACGTCAACGACATGGGCAAGCAGGTGGCCATACTGGTCTGGGCGCTTTCGAAATTCCGGCCCGACGAGCTGCCGGCCGTGGAGCGGGACAAGCCGGACCACGATTACGTGCGCTACTACCAGAAGGCCTCGCCGCTGATGGAGGCCGACCAGGAGGTCAACGACGCGGTCCAGCGCCTGCTTTCGGCCTACGAGGGCGGCGACGACACCGTGGGCGAGAAATTCCGCAAGGCCTCCCAGCGGGTGCTCGACGGGATGGAGGCCTCCCTGGCCCGGATAAACGTCACCGTGGACCACTTCGTCTGGGAGTCCCAGTTCGTCGAGGACGGCTCGGCGCGCTCCGTCGTCGACGGCCTCAGGAAGGCGCCCTGCGCCGGCCAGGAGGAGGGCGCCTGGTTCCTCGACCTCAAGGACCACGGCATCCACGGCAGGGACGCCCGGTTCTTCTTCACCCGCAAGGACGGCACCACGCTCTACACCACGCGCGACGTCGCCTACCACCTGTACAAGCTCGCCCACTGCGACCTTGCGGTGAACGTCCTGGGCGAGGACCACAAGCTCGAATCGCAGCAGCTTTCGGTGGCGCTCCGGCTCCTGGGCCAGAAGAAGCTGCCCGAGGTGCTGTTCTACTCGTTCGTCAGCCTTCCCGAGGGCAAGATGAGCACGCGGCGAAACCGCGTGGTCTACCTGGACGACCTGATAGACGAGGCGGTCGAGCGCGCCTTCGAGGAGGTGAGGAAGCGCCGCTCCGACATAGACGAGCGCAGGATGAGGCAGATAGCCGAGACGGTCGGCGTGGGGGCGCTCCGGTTCAACGTCGTCAGGGTCCAACCGGAAAAGCAGATAGTGTTCAAGTGGGAGGAGGCGCTCAACTTCGAGGGGAACAGCGCCCCGTTCATCCAGTACGCCCATGCCCGGTGCTGCTCGATACTGGAGAAGGCCCCTCCCGTCGGCCAGTGGGACGAGGCGGTCCTTTCCGCCCCGGAGGAGACGGCCCTGGCCCGGGCGCTCGGGCGCTATCCCGAGCTCGTGCTCGAGGCGGCCGCAACGCGCCGTCCGCACCTGGTCGCGGCGTTCGCGCTGGAGTGCGCCTCCGCCCTCAACCAGTTCTACAAGGCCTGCCCGGTGCTCAAGGCGGAAAGCGAGGCGCTGCGGGACTCAAGGCTGGCCCTGGTCGACGCCTCCCGCTGGGTGCTGCGCAACTGCCTGACGGTGCTGGGGATAACGGCCCCTGAAGAGATGTGACAGCTATATATATCGAGCATTTCGCCTTTAACCATAAACTTATTATTATCTTAGGGCATCTCATATAAAGGGAGACCGGAGGGGTGGAAATGAGCCTGGGTAGATTTGCGCTGTTCGTGGCCGCGGCGGCGATGGTCCTGACCTCGTTTTCGGGCTGCTTCATCGGCGCCGCGCCGGCCGCCGGCGCCGCGGACGCCTCCGCCTCGAACGGCATCTCCTGGAAGCCGGTGGTGCCGGTAAAATCTGCGGCCATCGTCGGCTACGACCCGAACTCGTACGCAGACGACTACGCCTACCTGGCGGCCGTGCCGTCCTCGACGTTCTACTCGAAATCCTCGGACAAGATATACTCCTACCCGGTGCTGTTCTACCAGCCTGAAACCGAGCTCCCCGACGAGCAGAAGGTCCTCAATCCCGGCCAGGGCGTGAAGTACTTCACCGAGGACTGGATGACCTACGCCGACGGCAGCCTCGACCGCGTCCAGTTCATCAACCTGCCGTCGTCCAAGGCGAAGGAGGCGATGTCGGCCCTCAACATCTCGGCGAGCGCCAGGGCCTTCTCGAGCGTATCAGGCAACACCTTCGCCACCGCCCGCGACATAGCGCTTTCCAACTGGGAATCCTCGAAGGAGGCCGTGGTGGCCGTCGTGAAAGACAGCTACCCCAAGGCCACGCTCAAGACCTCCGGCACCGTCAACGGGACCATCCCGTCCTCGTACAAGGTCGAGTCCAAGTCCCTCTCGGGGGACAAGGAGGTCGGCATCACGCCGATATTCCACAACTTCAGCATAGCGGAGCCCTACAAGTACATCCAGGCCCACATGGACTGGTCCGGCACTATCGGCGGGCTGGACCCCATCACCCAGAGGGGCAAGGACCCGGACCTCGTCCTCTACGACTGGCAGCTCGGCGAGTGCTCCGCCTCGTCCAACTGGAACGTCCTCTCCGGTGTCGGGGAGGACTGCGGCTCCTACGTCTACCACTGGGGCGACTGGGGGTTCACCGTCACCTACATGCCGACGAAGGCGATGTCCGACGACGAGACAGGGCTCACCGGGCTCGTGCCCGTTGCGCCACCGGAGCCCGAGGCCCCGGCCCGGCCGGACCTGCCCGGAAAGCCGACCACCGCCCACTACACCATCACCTACACCCTGATGCCCGGCATGGAGGTGCCGCTCAAGGACAAGACCTGCTACTACGCCCGGGACGCCTCGTTCACCCTGTCCTGGACGGGCGACGCCAAGCTCGGGATCGCCATCATCGGCCCGGAGGGCGCCGAGATCTCCTACGACGCCACGGGCGTCTCGCCCCAGCAGGTCAACCTCGAGGAGCTCGGCGAGGGCCAGTACAAGGTCGCCATCGTGAAGCTCGCCGATTCATCGTCGGAGGCGAACTGGAAGCTCGACTACTCCTGGAAGCAGAACAAGACCCGGATGGAGGGCGACCTCCTGGCCGGAGCCGCCAACGGGGCCGTCCTGGCATCGCTCTGCAACGCCCCGCTGCTCTACGCCACCCCCGACGGCGTTCCGGCCGAGACGCTCGAGGCGCTCGACACCCTCGGGGTGACGAAGGTCCACCTGGTCCAGCTCGGCGGCCACGGGGGCGACGCCGCCCTGAAGGGCCTATCGGGCCACCGGAGCCTCTTCCAGCCGAAGATCGACGTCCAGCGGTACACCGGCTACAAGGGCCTCTACGACCGCATAACCGGGACGACGAAGACAAAGGACGCCGTTTTCACGACCATCGACCCGTGGTCCTACTGGAATGTCGGGGGCAAGGGCCCGGCCGGCGAGGAGCCCAAGGGCCTCTTCATCGGCCCGGCGGCGCTGCTTGCGGCGCACCACGGCACGCCCGTGCTGGTCGTGGACAATGCCGGCAACCTCTCCTGCGCCAAGGCCTGGCACTCCAAGTTCTGGCTTTACGCCTACCCGGGCCGCGCCCCGCCGTCGGTGAGCTGCATGGCGCTCACCGCCCGGAGCGTCTACAAGCATTTGGCGGACATCGGCCTGGACAAGCCCGGCAAGGAGAACATCACGACCGTGGCGGACCAGTTCGACATCGGCACCGCCTGGGACCGCTCCTTCGTGGGCGGCGCCAACGCCGGGCGCATCATGGGCTCGCCGGTGGACACCTCCTACTGGGTGTCGCGCTGCGCCCTGTACCAGGCGGTCATCTACGCCAACCCTGCCACGGGTTCGGAAGGCGTGGACATGATAACCGGCACGGAATCGATGGTCCCGCCAGGACCGGAGGCCACGGGCATCCGCACAATACCGGGCGTACCTACGCACGTGACCGCGCCGGTGGTGCAGACCTGGGTGAGCTACCAGCACCGGTTCAACGAGCGCGCCAGCAAGTACTGGCGGACGAACTACGTGACGGCGACGGGCATAGTCCCCTACTGGGACCCCTCCGACAACCCCATCGACGAGGGCGTCAACGCCGCCTACGGGCAGAGCGGCCAGTACTGGCCCGACATCACCACGAGCGAGGTGGTCCCGTTCTACGTCGAGAAGGGCGGGTACAGCTCGGTCTACGCGACCAACTTCGACGACACCATGAGCAACCTCAACCAGGGCACCATCATGTGGCTCGAGGTCATGCACGGCGGGAACCGGGCCGACGGCATCGTCGGGTTCTGGCGCGACGATTCCATCCACAACGAGAAGAACCCCTGGCGGGGCTACGAGGCCTCGGGCTGCACCCGGGAGCCGGACACGTTCGCGATGAGCAAGCTCGTCGGCTTCGACATGCACCGCTCCGTCTCCGATTACGACCGGGACGGCGTCATCATCGCCATCATCAACCAGGAGGAGACCGTCACCAAGGGCGGCCACGACTTCGACCGGGCGCTGGAGAACGTCCACTCCATGGGCTTCAACGGCGGCTCCTGCCTGATAGCCAACACCTACCTGCACCTCACGATGGTCCGCCACGGCTCGGTGTTCCAGGTCATAGACCCGTGGCTGACCTCGTGGTACGCGAGCTTCGCCATGGCCACCTTCGCCCGGGGCATCGCGATGGACGTCTCCATAGGAGAGTGCTACTCCGAGGGCATAAAGCACGTCGGCATCGAGTACCTGACGGGCCAGTGGTGGTGGGACATCTACGAGAACGTCATCTTCTACGGCGACCCGAAGATAAAGGTGTGGAGCCCGAACAACGCCTGGGCCGAGCCCGTGCCCCTGAAGACCGGCGCGCTCGTTGACGGCCACGACCCCTTCGGGGCCGACAAGCACCCGGCGGCGATAGGCTCGACGCTGGCCCTGGAGATAGGCCTCGTGGGCGGGGTGGCGGCGGCCGTGGGCGCCGTCGTGTTCGTCCGGTGGCGGAAGCTCAGGCTCAGGAACGCCGTGCAGGCCCCGGAGAAGCAGAAGGCGTGAAACGGCCGTGAGCGGTGAGCCGTGAACCGTGATCCGGGGATACACCCCGTTTCTTCCGGTTCACGGTTCACGGTTCACGGTTCACGGTTCACGGAGTTCGTTCACCAAAACCGCCGGTTCTTGGCGTACTGGACCTCGGCCGAGAGCACCGAGCGCAGGAACTCCTCCTCGGTCTCGTGCTGGACGTTGAGGATGCGCGCCGCGGTGTCCACGCCGACGCCCCGGGCGGCCAGCGCCAGCACGGCCCGCTTGCCGTGTGACAGAATGAGGTTGGCGTTCTTTTTCAGACGCGCGAGGATGCGTTTTTCCTCGTCCGACGAGGCCGTCTTCCTCCCGGCCGTCTCGAGGCTCTTCTCGTCCCAGAGCGGGACGGCCGCCACCATCTTCCCCTTGCAGTAGGCGCAGTGGATCCGCTCGGGCAGCTCCTTTATCTGGCGCCGGGCGGTCTTCCGGCAGGCCAGGCAGAACAGCCGGACCTGCGATTTCTCCAGCCGGGCCTTGAATGCCAGAAGGATGGGCCGCTCCACCTTTCCGGTCGCCAGCATGTCCCAGCGGAGCTGGATGCCTGCGGCGCCTATCGGCGAGGGCGGGCCGACCACGACCTGCATCTCGCCCTCCCGGATGCGCCGGAGGACCGCGGCCGTGCGCGGGATGTCCATCCTGTCGAAGAGCGTTTTCTCCACCGCCTCTTCGTAGAGCGGCGTCTCCCGGTAGAGCCGGGCGATGCGGTCGAAGCTCACGTTGCGGAAGTCGGCGCGCTTCTCGACGGCGCCGAATTTCCGGCTGGTGTGGAGGAGCTCGCGCTTGAGTATAGACGAGTTGGAGATGACCACCCGGAGCACCCGGGCGACGTCGTCTGGCTCCAGTTTCATGAGGTGGTCGACGACCGTCTCGGGTTTGACGGGGGCGGGCAGCTCGAATATGATGCGGTACGGGTCCGTCTGTATCCCGACCTCGGAGGCGAGGCGCGCCGAGAGGAACGCCGACAGGAGGCGGGCCAGCGTGTCGTTGACCTTCGTGCCGAAGCAGGCGTTGAGGACGAGGATGCGGCCGTTCTGGTGCGGTTCGACCACGACGCGCCGGTCCGTCGGGAGGGCGAAGCCGCCCTTTTTCTGGGCCTCGGGCTGGCCGGTGACGAGGCGCATCGCGTCGGCGTCCAGGCCGTAGGACGGCGGGGCTGTTCCCGCCGGTCCGGCTTCCCCGGCAAGGGCGGCCCGGAGACGACCGACTTCCTGCGCCGCCTCGAATGGCACGGGTATCTCCTCGCCTATCCAGCCCGGGATGGCGCCGAGCTCCGGCGACGGCTCCACCAGGACGGAGTCTTCGCCGAGCTCCACGATGCGCCAGGAGGCGCCCTTCACGATGAACCGGACGCCCACCTCGCCGTAGGTGGCGATGAAGAACTCGTCCAGCGTGCCGATGGACTTGCGCGTGGTGATGTCGATTATCCGGTAGCTCTTCTCGTCGGGGATCATCGAGAGGTTCTCGTAGAAGAACTGGATGGCGCCCCGCCGGCGGGAGAAGCGGCCCTCCTCCTTCCAAAGAATCCTGAGGGACACAAGCTGCTGGAGCACCGCGTCGAAGGTTGCGCGGTCGAGGCTCCGGAACGGGTGCGCCCTCCTAATCGTTTCGTATACCTCCGAAAGGTCGGCCTCGCGCCGGCCGACCGTGGAGGCCACGAGCTGGTTGGCGAGCACTCCCAGCGGATTCTCCCGCATCTCGACGGGCTCTATCTCCTCGGCGGCGGCCTTCCGGGCGAGCACCGCCGCTTCGGAGGCGTCGTCGGCGTCCAGGGCCAGTATGACGCCCTCGGAGACCAGCCCCCTCCTGTGCCCCGAGCGCCCGACGCGCTGGACGAGGCGGGTGGCCTGGCGCGGGGAGCCGTACTGTATGGCAAGCTCGACGGTCCCGACGTCGATGCCCAGCTCGAGCGAGGACGTGCAGATGAGCCCCTTGAGCTTCTCGGCCTTGAAATCATCCTCCATCTGGATGCGTATGTCCCTGTACAACGAGCCGTGGTGGACCCCTATGGGAAACCCGGGCGCCCAGAGGTGGAAGCGCGATGCCAGCACCTCGGCGTTGTCGCGCGTGTTGACGAAGAGGAGCGTGCTCCGCCGGGCCTCGATGAGCGCCTTGCAGCGCCTGAGGGCCGAAAGCGTCCGGGTGTCGCAGCGGAGCCTCTCGGCCTCGGCGGTGTCATCCTCCCGGGGGACGGGCGCCTCGACCGTTATTTGCAGGCTCTTTCCGACCGGCACCCGGAGCACGGTCATCTTCCGCCCGGCGCCGGCCAGGAACTCACCGACCTCGGCGGCGTTGCCGACCGTGGCCGAGAGGCCTATGCGCTGGAAGTCGCGTCCGGAGAATCGCGCGAGCCTCTCGAGGCCGACGGAAAGCTGCCAGCCCCGCTCGTCGCCGGCGAGCTCGTGCACCTCGTCGACCACCACCCAGCGGATGCTTTTCAAAAGCTCCTTGAGCATCGCCCCCCCGAACATTATCTGGAGTGTCTCGGGCGTGGTGATGAGCATGTCCGGCGGGTGCTTCACCTGCTCGGCGCGCTCCTTCTGGGGCGTGTCCCCGTGCCTCACCCCGACCTTTATGCCCAGCTTCCCGGCCCAGTCCTTGAGCCGCTTGAGCATGTCCCGGTTGAGGGCGCGAAGGGGCGTGATGTAGAGGAAGCTCGGGGCCTTCGGGCGCTCGCGTATCATCCGGTCGAAGACCGGGATGACCGCGGCCTCGGTCTTTCCCATGCCCGTCGGGGCGATGAGGAGCATGTTCTCGCCCGCAAGAATCGGCGGGATGGCGAGCTCCTGGGGCTCCGTGGGCTCGCCGATGCCCGTCTCCTTCAGGACATCGCGCAGGGCCGGCGTCAAGAGGTCGAAGACGCTCACGAACGGTACCTCCCGGAATGGTAAGGGACGACCTCGAGGTCGCGGACGCTGCCGAGGAACGTCCCGTCCGTCAGGTAGACGCCGGCCGACGGGACGTCCACGAGCCCGTTGCGAAAAAGGGGCCCCAGGAGGCGCCCGCCCCGCTCGTTGACGGGGCATCCCCCGCGCAGGTCCGTGAACGCCGGCATGAGCACGATTTCGGGGAACGGGGGCTTGTAGTGTTCTCTTGCCGCTTTCGCGACCATCCGGCCGCGAAGCCAGCAGGCTTCCGTGGCCGGCCGGCCCCTCTCGTCGCAGAGGAGCACCGAGGGGTGCGTGTGGGCCAGCACGAGCGTTCTGCACTTCATCAGTTTCTCCGCTGGCCAGGCGTGGCCGTGGACGAGGCCTACGTCCCCAACTGCGAGGGAGCCGACGCGCCTGACCTTTTCGGGGGCCATGGCCTCGATGCCGCCGTCGTGGTTGCCGGAGACGACGGTCACGGGCGCGAGCGCCGAGAGCTCGTCGAGCAGGCGGAAGACCTTGCGCTTCTCCCAGCGCTCGGCGTAGGGGACCTGGTGCTTGACGTCGCCCAGAAGGATGAGCCCGTCGGGCTTCCGGCCGGTTATGAGGGCCCGGAGCCTTTCAAGCGTGCGGTCCGTCTGATCCGGCACGCGGAAGCCGCGGCGCTCCAACTCTTCCTCGATGCCGACATGCAGGTCGGCGGCTACTATGTATTTCCCGGCGGGGGCCGAGATTTCCAGGGCTCTCTCGCCGGCGACGGGCTCTACCTTCACGGTCGGGAATGAGGCGGACGGAGTATATTAGGATATCCGAAAATCAGCCGATATCTATGACCGCCATCTCGCTGTTTGTGCTGAGCCGCAGCGGCGGGCCCCATGTGCCGGTCCCCGTCGTGACGAAAAGGTGCTTCCCGTCCCGCTCGTAGAGCCCGGCCCGGTACTTCACGAAGAGCCGGCCGAACATCGTGAACGGCCAGAACTGCCCCCCGTGCGTGTGGCCCGAGAGCGTGAGGTCGAACCCCGCCTTCCGGGCGGCGTCGAACGCCGGCGGGCCGTGCGACAGCAGTATCGAGTACTTCCCGTCGGCCGGCGCCACCTTGGAGACCATCTCCTCGAGGCCCCTGGTGCTCCAGTCGAAGTCTATGCCCGCCAGCACGACATTGCCCAAATCGACCTTCTTCTGGCACAGCGGGACCGCCTTGGTCCTCGACAGGTGGGCGATGAACTCGTCCATCCCGACGTACTCCTCGTGGTTCCCGGGCACGAAGAAGACCGGGGCCTTGATGTCGTTTATCGGGGCGAACATGTCGTCCGAGAGCCTCCCGTCGATGAAATCGCCGGTTATGAGGACGAGGTCCGGGTTCTCGGAATTGGCTCTCTCCACGAGGCGCTCCAGGTATCCGACGGGGTTGACGGGGCCGAGGTGCAGGTCGGAGAGCTGGACGATGCGGACCGGCCTTTGGAGGTTTCGCCCCGGCACTTTCAGCACGCGCCGGCGCACGAGGCGGGCGTTGGCGGTCCCGGCCGCCGCGAGGACCACGGCGATCGCGAAGAGCGCGTACCCCGCCATCCTTCCGTCAGGCCAGCGAACGAAAAGGCCGATGATGTCGTAGAAAATGAGCAGGAATATCAGCATGAGGTAGAACCCGGTCCAGACGCCCAAGGCGATGTTGAGCGGCCGGAGCGCCGGGTTGTCGGACACGGCCGAAAGGCCCATGCCCGCGATGAAGAGCAGGGCGGCGACGACCACGGCCAGCCAGAACTGGAGGCCTGCCCCGAGGCCGAAAATGCCGAATACGCGGAACATGGCGTAATATCCGGCCAGGAGCGACATGGACAGGGCGAACCCCAGGAACACGGCGAACTGGGCGTAGCGGTTCATCGGCGGACGGCGAGAATGCAGCGACTACATAATCATTGTGGATGTTTTAATGCAAAGGCGCAAGGCGCAAGGCGCATGGAGCAAGGCTTGAGGCGCATGGGTCAAGGCACAAGGTACAGGGTTGAAAGTTAGAAACCCCGGACTTGAGTCCGGGGTCGGAGTCAACTTCGGACAGCGTAGATGCCCCGCATTTTAATGCGGGGAGTTCCTCGTGAAGAGCGGGCCCGGAGGAAGACCCTCGCTGCTTGCCGCTTGCGCTTTCCCCCTTGCGCCTTGTTCCTTGTCCCTTGCACCTTGGGCCTTGTGCCTTGCGCCATGCGCCCTGCGCCTTTCTCATCGAGTGCCAAGGATCTGCACCAGAAGCTTCCGCTTCCGGGGCCTCACGTCGAGCTCGATGAAGACTATCTGCTGCCAGGTGCCCGCGGGGATGCGGCCCTCCCTGAGCGGCACGGTGACGCTGGGGCCGACGAGCGCCGCCCGGACATGGGACTGGCCGTTGCCGTCCTTCCATTTCAGGTGGTGCTGGTACTCGAGGTCGTCCGGGGCCATCCTGCGGATGGCCGCCCGCAGGTCCTCCACCACGCCGGGCTCGTACTCCATCGTGGTCAGCGCGCCGGTGGCGCCCGGGACGAATATGTTGACGAGGCCGTCCGCCACGCCGGAATCGTCGATGAGCGACTCGAGCCCGGCGGTCAGGTCCACCATGTCCAGCTCGCCCTTCGTGGAAAGCTCTATTTCGCCGGCAAACACTGCCAGGCATTCGGGGCCGGACGGCCGCTCATCGGACACCACGGATGATCTTTCGGAGGCCTTGCGCATTCCGACACCCCGACGCCCTGGTGGTGCCCCGGGCCCCATCCCCGCCGGCTTCTCAGGCGAGGGCGGCACGCAGGGCGGCGGCCTGGATCAGCCCGTAGCCGTAGTGCTCGTCGTGGGGCCGGGCCTGGCCTTCCAGCTTGAGCGCCGTGTCCATGAGCGCCTGTTTGAATTTAACGATTGTGGTCTCGCCCTCGTTGTTGCGCGGGAGGTACCGGGGCAGGGCCCCCAGCACCAGGGCCAGGCAGCCGGAGACGAAGGCGGCGGCGTGCGACGTGCCCGAGCCGAAGTCGTGCCCGCCGCCGGGAACCGCACACCAGAGGTCGACGCCCGGCGCCACCACCTCGGGCTTCCGGTCCGGGTCGCTGCGGGGCAATCGGGGCGGGAGGAGCGAGCCGCCGTTTCGGCCGGCGGAGCTCCAGGGGGCTATGACGCCGGTGGCGTTCACGGCTCCCACCGCAATGACGTTCTTGACCGAGGCGGGGCTCGTGACGTCGCCGTCGTCGCTGTCGCCGTCGTTGTCGGCGGCCGCGACCACGAAGGCGCCCCAGGACAGGGCCTCCTTGCAGGCCCTTTCCGTCTCGGTCCCGAGAATGGGTATCCTCCCTCCGCCCAGGGAGAGCGAGATGAGGTCGGCCGAGTCGGAATTGGAGCCGTCCCCGTCCGGGTCGAGGCACCAGCGCACACCCGCGGCCACGAGGGCGTCCGTGCTCGTGCCGTCGGACCGGATGGCCTTGGCCACGAGGAGGGCGGCGCCGGGCGCCGCGCCCTCCGAGCCGGCGATGATGCCCGCCATCTCAGTGCCGTGGCCGCCGTCGTCGTAGGGGGTAGGTTCGCCGTTCACCAGGTCCTTCCAGCCCTTGAGGGTCAGGTTGGCGAACTCCGGGTGCGAAAGGTCGATGCCGGAGTCCACCAGCCCCACGGTCACGCCCTGCCCTGTGAAGCCCTGGGAGTGCATCTCGAGCACCTGCGTCATGTTGTAGGCCCAGACCGACCTGCCCGGGGGCGGCTTCACGGAAGGCTTCGGCTCGGAGATGCAGCCCGACAGGGCCAATCCGAGCACGAGCAGCGCGGCGGATGCGGCCTTCCAGCGCACGGCTACAATATTCTCCGCTCCGGGATATGGCCTTTGTGGTGGATGTTTTATCAATCCGGTGGCGATTCACCGGGCAATGGCAGCCATCCGCCGCCTGGCCCGGGGAAGCCTCGTCCGGGGCGCCCTGCCGAAGGGCTGCGTGCTCTGCCAGAGGGGCGCCAAGATGGTGCTCCTCGTCACCGGGAGATGCGGAGCCGGGTGCTGGTACTGCCCGCTCTCGGCCGAAAAGGCGGGGCGGGACGTGATATTCGCCGACGAGCTCCGGGTGAAACGGCCCGCCGACATTTCATTGGAGGCCCGGCTCATCGACGCCGAAGGCACCGGCATCACCGGCGGGGACCCTCTGTGCGCCCCGGCGAGGACGCTTTCGTACATACGGGCGCTCAAGCGCCGCTTCGGCCGGGGCCACCACATCCACCTTTACACGTCGGGCAGGTTCCCGGCGCGCCTTTTGGGCCGGCTGGCCCGGGCCGGGCTCGACGAGATCCGCTTCCACCCCGAACCGTCCACGTGGGCCCGCCCCGGGGGCGCGAAGGTGGCGGCCCTCATCCGGGAGGCGCTCGGGACCGGAATGGCTGTGGGCGCCGAGGTGCCTGCCATCCCCGGCATGGAAAAGGAGCTTCTGCTTCTGGCCGGCTCGCTCGACCGGATGGGCGCCGGGTTCCTCAACCTCAACGAGCTCGAGTACAGCGAGACCAATTTCCGCCGGCTGAACGCGCAGGGCTTCAGGGTCCGCGACGATGTCTCGGCCGGGGTGCTGGGAAGCGAGGCGGCGGCGGGGCGTGTCATCGATGGGTTCGAGGGGGAGCTGGCCGTCCACTACTGCTCCTCGGGCTTCAAGGACGGCGTCCAGCTCCGCCGGCGGATAATGCGCCGGGCCCGAAACGTCGCCCGGCCCCACGAGCTCATAACGCCCGACGGCACGCTGGTCAAGGGCGTCATCGAGGGCCCGCCGTCCGTCCTGGCGCGGCTGCGCCGGGAGCACGGCGTGCCGGCGGCGCTCTCCTTCTACGACCGGAAGCGCCGGAGGGCGGAGCTTTCGCCCCGCGAGGCTGAACGGGTGGCGGGCGCATTCCCCGGGAAGGCCTTCATCGTCGAGGAATACCCGACTGCCGACGCGCTCGAGGTCGAGCGCACGCCGTTGTGACGGTGCCGGAGCGCCGCCGCCCCCCGCCTCACCTGGGGGCTTCCCCGGCCGGGGGCGCCTTCCCGCCGACGAAGGCCTCTATCTCCTCCACCTCGCGCCGGTACTTGGGGTCCTCGCAGACCAGCCGGTCCATCCACTTTTCGAAGAACTCCATCTGCTTTTGCATCTCCGGCGTGGGGTTGGGGACCTGCCTGGCCATGAGGAGCCACAGGCGCGCCCAGTGGATCTCCTTTGGGTAGAACTTGTAGGTGGCGTAGGGGTTGCGCTCGGCGAGCACGATGTTCTGCTCCTTCCAGAACCGGAGCTTGTCGAAGACGACCCCGATGAGTATTACCATGCCCAGAATGAAAAGGAAAAGGAGCATCATGGGCAGAAGGACATTGCCCGGGTCCAGACCGAACTTGTCCCGCAGGTACGGATAGAAGATGCCGGTCAGCGTAAGGCTCCACATGAGCACGCCTATTATCGTCTGGCTCTGCTGCATCCGCCACATGAGCTCCATGAGCTTCTTCTTGATGGACATGCCTTTCTACCTTCCTTGCGGCCGGTAGGCGCGGAGCTCATTAATATATTGTTGCACGCCGGGAAACGGACGGGTAAACCGGTGAACCGGTGAACCGGGGACGGACGACGACGCACGGCCCGCGGGCCCTGCGCGCGCCCCGGGCCCGCCGGCTCCCCGTCTTCCCGGCTTGCCGGTCGACCGGCAACCCGCATTCCGGCTTTCCGGCGTACCGGTTTACCGGTTTACCGGCTTACCGGCTTACCGGTTCCCCCGTTTCATAGACCAAATAGCGTTCGTTGGCAAAGCCCTCCCGTGCGAACGAGAAATCGAATCCCTTCGAGGCGGCACGGGCGGCGAAAATGAGATCGACTTGGTATTTCCGGACCAGCGTTTGGATGTTCTGGGGCGTGGCCGGGAACTCCTCCATGTACTCCGAATACTGGAAGGCGCTCTCCGAGCCCTGGACCTGCTTTCCGGTGAAGTAGCCGGTGGCCCACTGCGCGTACTCGGGGACGGTCAGGATTCTCTGGCCGGGGCTCTTCTTCATGAACTCGCAGGCCTCGAGCCACTCCGGGTCCACGTAATGCTCGATGACGCGGCCCCTGTCGGCCATCTGCTCCTCCCGCCCTTTCATCTCGCGGTAGATGCGCGCCGCCCCCAGAGCGGCCAGCGCCGCGAAGAGCGCCCAGAGCAGGAGCTCCCGGCCTTCCGCCGCCCGGCTCACGAGGAAGAGCGGCACCGAGACCGCAAGCGGGAACGCCGCCGTCTCGAAATAGCGCTCCGGCTCGCCCAGGAACAGGAGCGGGTTGAGCGAAACCAGAAGGTACACGACGACCATCGTGAGTGCCATCGCCGTGAGAATGTCGGGGGGCCAGCCGCCCAGCCAGAGCACCGGCGCGAGGAAGTAGATGAACGGGTTGCCGGTCAGGTCGAGCTTGAGTATCTTCAGAAGCCTCTCACGGTTGATTCCGTACTTGCCGGGGTACTTCTCCGGCCCGTTCCGGATGTAATATTTCATGAACGCCAGGTGGCCCCTTATGACCCTGAGGTAGTAGCCGCCGGAGAACGCCACGGCCGCCAGGAAACCGATGCCCTGCACCACGAGGAACCAGGGCTGGCGCAGGAAAAGGGCGATGCCGAAGTTGAGGAACGTGAGCGCCTGGAGCGTGAACTTGTGCGAGAGATATATCAGCGTGACCGGGATGAGCATCATTGCGAGCAGCTCCCAGCGCGGGCTCCAGGAATAGGCGAGCATCAGGATGATGGTGATGACCATGAGGAAGTTGCCTATCGGGCGGGGGGACAGGTGCTGGAAGGTGTCGATGGCCATCATCGGCGAAAACGTCCAACCCAGCATGCCGAGCGCCGGCAGCAGGAGCTCGGCTGGGACTGCGGCCAGGAGATGGCCCTGGTCGAGCGGCCAGGGGAACCGGCCCCACTGGACGACCAGGAAGAGGAATATCCCCGTGGCGGCGCAGGACAGGGTGTCGAACACCGCCGGAATGTGCCTGCTTGCTCCAAGCGCGCGCTTTTCGGGAAACAGGGCGATAAGGTACGGCAGGACCGGCGGGTAGTCCCAGGGCCCGTCGGTGTAGTGGATGCCGCTGGTCGGGGGCGCCCTGAACCGGTTCCGGCGTATCTCGCGGGCCGTTCCCAGATGGGACCAGGTATCGTTGCCGAAATTGGGGTGCCTGAGCCTCCAGTATATCCGGGTCAGGAAGCACACCGCGGACAGCAGTGCTACCAGCAGGACCGGCCAAAGCCACATGCCATGACGGGAACGGGGAGGCGCGTAGTTAAATGCTTCGCAGGCGGCCCGCGCCTTCCCTGCGCGAGGGCCCGCGCCTCCTCATCAGCCCCAGCAGCGCGCCGGCGGCGAGGGCTCCTATCAGCGGCCCCAGCCCCACGGGCGTCTTCGCGTCGGATTTCGTGGCGAACTTCTGGTCCTCCGAGACGGTGGCGGGGTTGCCTCCGCGGTCCGTGACCGATACCCGGAAGTGGTAGTTCGTCCCCGCCTTGAGTTGGGGAATCACTACTGTGGCATCGGGGGCGAACGAATCCGTCCTGACGGTCTGGCCGTAGGTCCTGCCGGTGCCGTACTCTATCACTACGGTGCAGGGCTCGTCCGTCACCACCAGGAGGGTTGCATTGTTCTTGTTGACACGGGTGGTCGTCATCGAGATTATCCTCGGCAGGGATGAGTCGACGAGTATGCTGTCGGACGCCGGGAGGGCCGTGTTCATGGCATGGTCCCTGACGCGGAACCGCAGAGTCTTGTCGCCATCGGACCCGAATGAATAATCCCGGGACTGGTTGAAGGGCTCCCAGGGGCTCCAGACCCTCCCGTCCTCGCTGAACGCCATCTCCAGACCCGAGGAAGGCGACTGGTCTGTGGCGTCCAGCCTGAGCCGGACCGTGCGGTTGTTGGTGGCGTTGGCCCCGCCTTCGATTGTGATGGAGGGATTCGCTGGCGGACGTGTGTCGACCATGATGCCGGCACTGACCGGAAGGGCAATATTCAATGCCCTGTCCCGGACCCGCAGATGCAGCCACCGGTAGCCATCGGCCCCGAACAGGTAATCCCGGGACCGGTTGAAAGGCTCCCAGGGGCTCCAGACCGTCCCGTCCTCGCTGAACGCCATCTCGCCAAGCCCGGAGGAGGGCTCGGCGTCCGTGGCGTCCAACCGGAGATGTACTTTCGGATTGCCGGTAATGTTGGCACCGTCGTTGACCGAGATGGAGACTCCTCCGGGCGGCCGCGTGTCGATTCCGAACCTTCCCGGAACGCTCCAGCCCCCTTCGCCGCCAGAATCATCCCAGGCCCTGACCCTCCAGTAATACACGCCGTCCTCGAGCGGCCTGGAAAGGGCGCACTGCGTCGCCGAGGAGGCGACCTTCCCGGAGGAGTATTCCAGGGTATGGAACAGCGGGTCGCTCGCCACATCCAGCTCGTAGGCGGACTGCCGGTTGCCCGGGTCCGGGTCGCTGAACACCCAGTGCAGGATGGGTTTCGCATCACCGGTCCAGGCGTCATCCGCCGGGTGCAGGCCGGAGGGGGCGTCCGGCGCCAGGTTGCCGAAAGCGAGGCCTATCTTGTGCACGGCGGAGCCGTCCACGCCGCAATACCACATGCAGTAGGTCGTGCCGTTGAAAAGGACCGTCGGGAGGATGACATCATGCGCCTCCCACCCGGGTTGCCTGGCCAGGACCGGGTTCGCCTCGTATTTCGTCCAGGCGAAGCCGTCGCCTGAGAACGCGCAGCCTATGCCCCAGTTCATTCCAGTGTAGCCGCTGTACCACAGCCTGTAGGTATCGCCGTCCTTCACCACAGATGGTGTGCTGACATCATGGGAATCCCAGCTGCCCGCAGCCCCAAGATCCAGAAGCGGGTTCGAGGCCGACTTGGTCCACGTTATTCCATCGGGGGATGAAGCATAGCCTATGCGCATGTGCACCTGGTCCTCCCCCGTGTACCACATCCTGTAGAGGCCCCCGTCCTTCATGACATACGGCTGGATCACATGGTTGTCGTCCCAGGACCCATCGGGTCCGAGGTCCATCACTGGATTGCCCTCGTGCTTCGTCCAGCTCGTTCCATCCACGGATGTGGCATAACCAAGCCGCCAGTGGGTCCCATCATAGCCGTGGTACCACATCCTGTACGTCGTGCCGTCCTTGAGGACCGACCCGCCTCCGACATATTTATCATCCCAGGAGCCCGAAGGGCCTGGCCTGAGAACGGGATTGGCGCCGGATTTGGACCAGAATCGCCCGTCTACGGAGGTCGCCAGGCCTATCCCCTGGGTGACGGCGTCCATCCCCGTGTAATACAATTTCAAACCATCATTGTCCTGCATCACAGTATCGACGTACATGAGGACCGAGTCCCAGGAACCGGGATCTCCGGTGCTGATGACCGGATTCCCGGAGTACCTGGTCCAGGTTATCATGGGGGGCTGGTCGGCCCTTGCGGCATCGACGGCGACGGGGAGCTGGCCGAGAAATGTCGAGGCGGTGGCCAACAACACGAGAAAGACCCTCATGGACGATCCGTCCCTGTGGTTTCTTGCGGATGCCCCGCCGCGCACCTCGGTCCCGCCTGCGATTCCCAGCATGTGGATTCCCTCCAGGACTACCTGAAAACAAAACACACCGTGGATATTTAATTCCTGCTGTCGGACGGCCGGGCGGCCTCCGGTCCTCGGAAAAGGTTATCTCCTTCACCGGCGTTAACAATCCCCGGTGGTCGGATGGGCGAACCCAATCTGCTGGGACATGACATCAAGATCGGCCGGAATGTGACCTTCGGCCAGAACGTGATAATCCACGACGGCGTCGAGATAGGCGACGGCTGCGCCATCGAGCACAACGCCATCATCGGCTACGACCGGATAACCCACCTTCGCAAGGACTACGAGTTCCCGCCGAAGCCCTGGACCACGCGCCTTGGCAACAACGTGCTCGTGCGCCCCAACGCGATAATCTACAAGCACTGCAAGGTCGGTGACCACTCCCAGATATGCAGCGGCGTCATAATGCGCGAGTTCACGGAGGTCGGCCATCACAGCTACCTGGGCAACCAGACATGCGTCGAGGGCTACACGAAGATAGGCAATTACACCGGCGTCCACACGCAGGTGCACGTGACCGCCAAGGTCATAATCGAGGACAAGGTGTTCATCGCCCCCCTCACGGTGATATCGAACGGCTTCACCATCAACTGGCAAAGGCCGCACGTCCCGAGCGAGGAGATCGGGGCGAGGATACGGCGCGGGGCCCGCATCGCCATCGGCGTCAAGACCCTGCCGGGCGTGGAGATAGGGCAGGAGGCGCTCATCGGGGCCGGCGCCCTCGTCACGAAGGACGTCCCCCCCTTCAAGATAGCCATCGGCGTGCCGGCAAGGGTCGTGGGCGACGTGCCCGAATCGGAAAGGCTCCGGGACTGAGGCCCCGATGATAATAGATTGCCACGTCCACCTCGGAAGGTGGGCGATGCCGGAGCTCAAGGGCCTGGAGAACACGATGAAGGACGTCGGACGCGTCCTGGGCCGGTCCGGCATCGACGGCGCGGTCATCATACCCTCGGACGCGGCCGACAACGCCTGGGTGATGGGCGAGGTGGCGAAGGCGAGGTCGCGGAAATACTGGTTCTTCCCTTGGGTCCACCCGCACCTCCCGGGCATGATGGATTTTCTGCAATCCAACCTGCACCGGATAGCGGGCCTGAAGTTCCATCCCTCGCTGGACAAGGTCAGGATCAGCGACGACGCGAATGCCCCGTACCTGCGGTTCGCCGAAAGCAACCGGCTCCCGGTGATGGTCCACTGCGGCCGCTGGAAGGAGATGGCCGGCTACGGGTATGTCCTCGACGTGGCTCAACGCCTCCCGGGCCTCGACCTCGTCTGCGGCCACCAGGGCGGCGACCCGCCCCAGTTCAAGTGGGAATCCGCCGACGAGGTGGCGAGGCGGAAGCTCGACAACGTCTTCTTCGACATCGTCGGCACGCGGGAGTTCTGGACCATCACCCACGGCATCGGGGTGCTGGGCCCGGAAAGGTACCTCTTCGGAAGCGACCTCCCGCTCGCCCACCCGGCCATGTACCTTGCGGTCGTGAACGAGGCGCTGGGGCTTCGCAAGGCGGACCGGGAAAGGCTGCTTTCCGGGAACCTGCTCCGGCTTCTGCCGAAAAGGTGAATCAGAGCGGCATCGCCGGCGACTCCTTCAGGGCCGCCTTTTCCGCGCCCCTCCGGTCGAGCCCCCCCAGCCGGGCGCGGGCGGCGGCCTCGCCCACCTTGAGGCTGGCCGCGTTGAGCCGGATTATCTGCATCGGCCCCAGCGCGCCCATCGTGACGCCCATGTGGTCCGGCCCGGGGTCGTGGACCGGGAAGACCGAAAGCCCCGACGCCGCGAGGTCGGCGCGGTCCACCGGCCCGAAGAACTGGATGACGGCGATTCCGGGGGCCAGCGCCGCGAGCTCCCCGGCGCCGATCATCCCGCCCGGGCCGACCGCCGGGACCGTGTCCGGGTAGTGGGACACGACCAGGGCATCGCATCCCTTCATCGCCCGGCGGGCGGCCTTTCCCCGAAGGTCTTTGCCTATCCTCCGGGCGCCCCACCTTTTTGCGACGGCGGCGGTCTCGGGGCAGGCGGCCAGGACCTCGGCGCCGTTCCTCGACAGGCAACGCATTATGTTCAGCCCGAACACGCCCCCGCCCACCACCATGATGCGGTTCCCGATGAGCTCCAGCCCGGCGTCCGCAAGCAGGCGGAGCGCGAGCGGCCCGGAGTACTTGAACATGTCGATTTCCGGGACGCGCTCGTTGGTGCCCAGGACCGGGATGCCCTTCGCCCGGCAGGCGGGCACGTCCACGTCCCGCTCACGGAACTCCCAGCTTTCGAACATCAGCGGGACGGCCGCGGTGGGCTTCATCCAGGCCACCATCTGCGCGTCAATGGGCCGGACCCAGCCGAGGTTGGTGACGATGTCGGATTCGGCCACATCGGCCCTCTCCTTTTCGAGGGTGATGTGGAGCCTGCCGCCGACGCCGCAGTAATCGGCAAGGGCCATCGTGTCGCGGCGCACCTGCCCGGCGGAGGCCCAGCGCGAATCCTTCGTGAGGGCGTGGACCCTTGCGGCGCCGGCAAGGGCGGCGATGACCGGCGTGAAAGAATAGACCCCGTTGGCGGCCTCGGTGTACACGACGAGACCGGAAAGGTCCAGCTTGAAGGTGCGGAGGGCTTCCTTCATGAGCCGCACTGCGCGGTCGACCGAGGGTATTCCCGGCAACACGGGGGCGCTCAATCCGGCACCTCAGTAATCCTCCGGGTGGGCGGCGATGTCGCGCGCCACCTCGGAGAGGCCGGTCTTCGCGTCGACCGTCACCTTGTACCCGAGCATCTTCGATATCTTCGTGATGTCGCCTTCGCGTTTCTGGACCAGCACCGGGCGGGGCAGGAACTCGGGCTGGAGTTCGTGCTTGCCCAGCGACTGGAGCAGTATCTCGGCGAGTTGCTTCACGGAGGTCTGCGTCTGCGTGGCGACGTTGAACACCTCGTTCTCGACGTCGGATTCCATGCCCAGCACGTTGGCCTGGACGATGTCTTTGACGTTGACGAAGTCCATCGTCTGCTTCCCGTCGCCGATTATCTGGGGCGACTTTCCGGCCAGGATGCGCTTGATGAAGAGGATTATGACCGATGTGTAGTAGGCGTCCGTGCTCTGGCGCAGGCCGTAGACGTTGAAGTAGCGGTAGGCGATGTACTTGAGCCCGTGGCGCGTGAAGAAGCGGAGCAGGTACTCGCCCGCTATCTTCGAGACGCAGTAGGGGGTTATCGGGTTGAGGGTGTGGTGCTCCGACATCGGGAGCTTCTCGGGCTCCCCGTAGACGGAGGCGGAGGAGGCGAACATCACCTTCTTCACCTTGTGGTCCAGGGCCGACTTGAACACGTTGTGCGAGCCGTTGAGGTTGATGTCGAGGGCCTCCTGCGGGTAGGCCTGGCTCCGGTTGATGCAGATGGCGGCCTCGTGGTAGACGTACTCAATGCCCTGCATCGAGCGGTTGACGGCGTCCAGGTAGCGCACGTCGCCGTCGACGAACTCGGCCCGGCCCTTGTCGATGAGGTGCTGGATGTAGTGGAGCCGCCCGCGCTGGAGGTTGTCCAGGACCCGGACGAAATGGCCCTTGCGGACCAGCTCCTCCGTGAGATGGGAGCCTATGAAACCCGCACCGCCGGTGACCAGCACGTTGGCGCACATCGCCGGCAATATCGGGCGGGCTCCGTATAAACTTTTCCAGCCTCTGCGCAAGCCGTAAATAGGGCGGCTCCGATAAGCTACCGATGCCCAAGATACCGCTCGCCCGGCCGTTCTACGACGAAATGGACCTCGATGCCGTGAAGAAGGTGCTCGACAGCCGGTGGGTCGCCCAGGGGCCCGCCGTCACAGAGTTCGAGAAGCAGTTTTCCGCCTACTCGGGCGCCCGGTTCGGCGTCGCGGTGAACTCGGCCACCTCGGCCCTCCAGCTCGCCCTCATGGCCTTCGGCGTCAAGAAGGGCGACGAGGTCATACTGCCCGACTTCACCTTCCCGGCCACCGGGAACATCGTGCTCTTCCTGGGCGCGAAGGTGGTGCTCGCCGACGTCGACCCGGACACCTATTGCATCGACCCCGTGGACGCCGCCTCCAAGGTCACGAAGCGCACGAAGGCAATAATACCGGTGCACATACTGGGCCACCCGGCCCCCATGGACGAGGTGAACGCCCTGGCAAAGGAGCGGAAGCTCAAGGTCTTGGAGGACGCCGCCTGCGCCCACGGGACCGGGTACAAGGGGAAGAGGGCGGGGGCTCTCGGGGGCCTTTCCGCCTTCTCGTTCCACGCGCGCAAGGTGCTCTCGACCGGCGAGGGCGGGATGATCCTCACGAACGACGAAAAGGAGGCCGGACTTTTGGCGGCCCTGCGCTCCCACGGCATGTACCAGAGCGCCTGGAAAAGGGAGCAGAAGTTCACGCTGCCCCGCTTCGAGGTGCTGGGCTACAACATGCGCATGAGCGACATCACCGCCGCGCTGGGCATCTCCCAGCTCGCCCGGATAGAGGAGTTCATCGCGCGCCGGCGGGCGCTGGCCAGGCTCTACAACGACCTCCTGAGGGATTCGGGCCTTCCCGTGGCCATCCCGGCGGAGGCGCCCGGGTGCCGGCACAACTACCAGACCTATGCCATCCGCCTGCTGAAGACGGGCATCCGCGACAGCGTGCTTCTCCGGCTCCAGGCGGCCGGAATAGGCTGCACGATAGGCACCTACTCGCTGAGCCTGCTCCCGCTCTTCAAGGGCAAGTGCCCGAACGGACGAAAGGCGTTCCGGAACACGGTCGCGTTGCCCCTCTTCTTCGAGATGAAGGACGAGGAGGTCGGGATGGTCGTGGAAGAGCTCAAGAAAGCAATCAACGGTTGAGGTGGCAAGGGAGCAAGGGAGCAAGGGAGCAAGGGAAGGCAGGAAGGCAGGAAGGCAGAGAGGCAGAAAGGGGTACGGCAACCCCGAATTTTCCACCCTTGCTGCCTTGCTGCCTTGTTGCCTTGTTGCCTTTACCTATATCACTGTCGAGTTCCGACAGACACGTTTTATATATGACACGTTAATAACTAACGTGAAGCGGGTGGAGAAAGATGCGTCGGCGCCTTTCCCTGATGGTTATCCTGTGTGCTCTCCTGATGTCGGTCCCGGCCTTCCCGTCCCTTTCGCCCGGAGGCCGCGCCCCCGACGAGCTCTCCACGTTCTCCGACGGCCGGCGCTCGGCCGTTGTCCAGCTGGACCCGGATTTGCCGGACCGCTCGCTCTCGCTCACGCTTCCCTGGAACGCCACCGTCTCCTCGGCGGCGCTCGATGCGGCCCCGGCGGAAAGGTCCGTGACCGTGTCCTCCAGCCAGACCGCCCTCCAGCTTTCAGCCCTCCCGCTCGAGAACCTCACGCTCTCGGGCCAGAACCTCCAGCTTGGGCGCGGGTCTTGGAACTGGAGCCAGTCCGGCGACGAGCTGGGCGATGACTGCACCCTCGAGAACGGCACCGTGGACGAAGGCTTCCGGCTGGAGCATTCCAACCCGTCGCTTTCCGCGTCGGGCGGCGGCGTGTGGGCGTACCGCATCCCCCTCACCGTCACGGAGACGGGGGGCGTCGACCGCATAAACGACACCGTGGCCTTCCATGTCGACTTCGAGGCCGGATTGGAGTCCGACCCGCGCCGAGACGTCCGCCTGACGGATTCGTCGGATGCCGAGGTGCCGGTGTTCGTCTGGAACGTCTCGTACACGGGCAGGCAATGCACCGGAGCCGACATCATTTTCACTGTTCCGTCCATATCCGCCCTGGCGAGCACCACATTCAATCTGTATTTCAGCAACCGCTATGCAGGGGCTCCCTCCTACGGCCGGCAGGTGTACATCGCCGAAGGGTTCAGCTCGCCGGCGCTCTCCCCAGGCTGGGCCGTGTCGAACGCCGACGGCCTGGCCTATTCCGCCGGCGGGGCACTCCGGGTCCAGGGGACCGCCTCCTCCGGGTTCTGGCAGGGGATCTCGTTCGACAACCAGCAACCCCTCCCGGCGGATTTCGATGTGCAGGCATCCATAAAGCTCGGAAGCGGGAGCGGAACCGGCTACCTGGCCTTCCTGACCGTGTACCAGGACGCCCAGAACTCGGTCAACCTGGGGATAGAGTACGATGCCGGCGTCCCCGGGCTTTCACCCGCAAAGTTCATCCTGGGCCGGACCGTGGCGGGCGCCACATCGGTGGATTTCACCGCCGATGCCGGCAGCGCGGGCGCCTCCCACCTGTTCAGGGGCGTGTGCTCGTCCGGGACGTTCACTGCCTACGTTGACGGCACGGCGCTGGGTTCCGTGGCCGTCTCGCTCCAGGGCCCGCGCCTCCGCCTTCTGGCGTCGGCGAGGGCCGCGGGTGATTCACTCGACGCCACGTTCGACCGGGTGATAGCCTCGACCGGTTATTCAAGCCTCTCGCTCTCGGAGGCGACCCTCGTTGCGGGTTGGAGCTCTTACGGGCGGGCGGGCTACGTTCCGGAAGCGTCGCTGACATCCCCTCTCATCGAGAACAGGGACAGGCTGCCCTACGGGACCGTGCGGCTCGACTGGGCTCCCGGGGACCGGGGCTACCACATCGATGTCCTCGGGCCGGACAACGAGACGCTGGCCGGCTGGCTCCACCACGGCGACCCGGTGGACGTCTCCCCCGACGAGCACCCGGCCATACGGCTCCGGGCCGTCATCGGGTCAACGGACCCGCACGCCACGCCCAGGCTTCTCGGATGGCGCGTGGGAACCTCCTGGAGCCCCGACCTGGCCGTCGACGGCCGGAACGGCCAGAACCTCACGATGGGCATGGACGGCCTGCAACTGTCCCGCTCGCCGGAAAGATGGACCAAGACCGGCACGCCGGCACTTTCTCTGGGCGTGGCATCCACCTTCGACGACGCGGGCGTCAGCCATCCGTGCGTTCTTTACGTCGACGGCAAGTACTGGATGTACTACGCCGGCTACGACGGCCAGCGCTGGAGGATTGGGCTTGCCACCTCTCCGGACGGGAGCGCCTGGACCCGTAACCCCGACAATCCCTTGCTGGTCGCCGGCTCGGGCTGGGAATCCTCGCAGGTCGACTGGCCCTGCGTCATCAGGGACGACGCGGGCTTCCGCATGTGGTACGCCGGCTCCGCCGACAACGGTGCAACGTTCGCCATAGGCTACGCAACATCCCCGGACGGCGTGACCTGGACCAGATATGCAGGCAACCCGGTCCTCACCGGAGGCGGTCCGGGCAGCTGGAACCAGAACGGGGTCTTCGCGCCCCGCTACTGGGACTACGACGGCCGGCTCTATTTCGCCGGGAAGGGCGCCGCATCAACAAGCATCGGCTACGCCACGTCCCCGGACGGCATCACCTGGACGGAGAACACAGGCAATCCGGTGTTCGCGCCGGAGCCCGGGGGCTGGGATTCGATGGGAGTTGTCCCCGCGGGCATGAGCCTCATGCCGGGCAGCGCCGGCGGGGCCTGGATGTGGTACACCGGCTTCAACGCCAGCTCCACGTCGGTTGGCCTGGCCGTCAGAAACACGTCCAGCGGATCGTGGCAGCGGGCCGGCCCCTCCCCCGTGCTCAACGCGGGCGCGGCCAACGCATTCGACCGGTCGGGCGCCGGCTACCCGGCGGTCGTCTTCCACGGGAGGGAGGCCGTCCCGCCGGACACCTCGCCGGCCAATTTCTCGATGTACTATTCGGCCCAAAACGGCACGGTCTGGCGCATCGGCTCCGCCCGGGCCGGCTATTGTGCCAGCGGCCGGATGGACACTGGCGATGCCATCGACCTCGGCGTGAGCCCGGCGAGCCTGCGCCTCTGGACCTGCGCCACGGCGCCGGCCAACACGAGCGTGACGGTCAAGGTCCGGACCGCCCCGGACGACACGAGCCCCTATTCCGCCTGGACCAACCTCACCGGCTCGCCGGCGGTCGTGCCCGCAGGCCGCTACCTGCAATGGACCTCGGCCTTTTCGACAGGGAAAAACGACTCCACCCCGGTGCTTTCGCGGATAACCGCGGAGTACGAATACCACCACGGTTTCGGAAAGATAGACCTCCCGGCAGTGGCCATGCTCCCCAGCCAGGAGCTCGCCTCCGTGACGGCCTCGGCCGCCTCCACCGGGGGCGCCGCCTCCGTGCTCTCCTCATTGGACAACGGCACCTCCTGGCAGACGCTTCCGGCGGGCGCGCCGGTCGCCGTCTCGGGCAGGGACCTGCGTCTCACGGTCGTGCTGTCCGGGAATCACACGGCGACCCCCCGGCTCAGCAACCTGGCCTGGTCCTACACCTACAAGAGCTTCCCCTCCGGCCTCACGCTGGACGCCGGCGCCGACGGCAGCGCCGACTGGTTTGCCCCCGGCGTGCTGACGGGCGGAAAGGCCGTCGAAGGCCTGGCGGCCGCCCTGGACGGATACCTCGCCGCCCGGCGCAACGACACCGGCGTCAGCCGGGTCATCACCCTCTCCCTGCGGTCGGCCACCCCCTGCGCCGTCAACCTCTCCGGGCTCTCGGTCCACTGGTCCCCGGTGGCATTCGCGAACAGCCCGCCGAGGATAGCCAGCACCCCGCCGGAGCGGGCCCGGCCCAACGAGCTCTACATCTACGTCGTCGCCGGCCGGGACGCCGACCGGAGGGACCGGCTGGCCTACACCCTCGAGGAGGGCCCGGAGCGAATGGCCATCTCCGGCACCACCGGCGAGATAACCTGGCAGCCATACAACGAGGAGATCGGCTACCATCCCGTCAGGGTCTCCGTGACGGACGGGAAGGAGACCGCCTCCCAGCAGTACACCCTTGTCGTGTCGACGAGCACCACCAATTTCCCGCCCCGCCTGTCCGGCTCGCCGCCCCCCACGGGCCGGGTCGGCTACGAGTACTCCTGCGTTCTCAACGCCACGGACCCCGACGGCGACGCGGTCGTGTTCTCGCTGGGCCGCTCCTCCCCGGCCGGCGCCACGATGGGCGCCGCGACCGGAGCGCTCTCCTGGATTCCCGGCCCGGCCCAATCCGGCCTCGTCCCTTTCGAGGTGGCCGCCTCGGACGGCACCGACATCGTCCGGCTCGCTTTTTCGGTCAACATCACCGCCGAGGGCGCGAATTCCCTGCCGGTCGTGACCTCCGGCGCGCCGCCGGCGGCGAGGGTGGGCCAGCACTACCAGTACAACCTGACGGCCTCGGACCAAGACGGCGACCAGCCTTCCTTCGGCCTGCTCTCGGGGCCTGCCAACTCCTCGCTTTCCATCGCGGGCCTCTTCACCTGGACGCCGGCCCTTTCTGATGCCGGCAGCCACAATGTCGTTGTCAGGGTCTCTGACGGAAAGGGATACATCGTCTTCAATTTCACGGTCCGCGTGGGCGCGATCAACCGGGCGCCGGCCTTCTCCGGGCTCCCCCCGGTGCTCAGCGTGCCGGCGGGCCGGGCCTGGAACTTCATCGCCCAGGCGACCGACGCCGACGGCGACAGGCTCACCTACTTTTTGGTGGAGAAGCCTTCCGGCATGACGATAGACCCGGAAACGGGCGCGATCTCCTGGTCTCCGAAGCCCTCCCTTTCGGGGAAGTACCGCGTGAGCGTTGCCGCCACGGACGGGCTCAACACCACCTACCTGAACTTCACCATCACCGTCAAGGGCGCGGCCCCCGCGGAAGGCTTCTTCGACCAGTACGGGCTCGTCTTCACCCTCATCATCGTGGCGGTCCTCGCCGGCGGCGGGGCCGCGGCCGTCGCCTCGATGAGGCGCTCGCGCCCGGCCCCGCCCGTGGAGCCGGCGCCGGCCGGTGTGCCCGATGAAGGGACGGCTGCCGGCGCGGCCGAATCGGGGCCGGAGGCCGCCCTGGGCAAGCCCAGGATAATCCCCGCCGGATCGGAGCCGGCAGTCCGTTCGGCCCCGGCTCCGCCCCTGCCCCCTCCCGAGCCAGCCGCCACAGGCGCGGCCGAGCCGATGAAGCCCGTCGGCACCATATCGAAGGAGCTCCAGGCGGCGGTGGAGGCGACCCGGCCCCCGCCCGCCGCGATGGAGGCTCCAGCGGCCCCGCCCCCGCCGCCGATGGCCCCCGAGCCGGCGGCCGCGCCGCCCGTCGCCGAAGCGCCGTCCACGGCAGGCCTCCAGCCCGCATCGGCCGGGCCGCCCGCCGGCGCGGCGCCGAAACCGGTCATCGCCCCGCCTCTGGCCCCCACGCTCCTTCGGCCCCCGCCGGCCCCGACGGTCCGGCCGCCCGCGGCCGCGCCAGCCCAGCCGGAGCCCGGCCGCGAGCCGCCCGAACTTTACAAGCCCATCCCCGGCCCGTACGATGACAGGCCGCTCGGGCTCGAGGAAGCCCCCCGCGCCACGCCCCCGGCCGAAGAGCCCGCCCCGCCATCGACCTCGCCCGGGATGCCGGCCACCGGGGCCATACCGGAAGACAGGCCGCCCGCTCCCCCCGGCATGTCGGACGACATGGACTTCATAGCCTCGTTCCTCCAGAGCCGGGAGAAATCCCGCGGCGACAAGGTCATCGACAAGTCCTCCGAGTGGGGCATGCTCAAGGATTTCAAAAAGGAGCTCGAGAGCACCCACGACAAGCCCAGGGAGCCGGCGCCGGCCGCCAGGGCTCCGACCGCCGCCGCCTCCCCCGGGGAGAAGCCGGCGACCAAGAAGCAGGATAGCGCCCTGACGCTGGACGACATACTGAGCGAGCTGGAAGGGTAGAGGGACGAGCGGGAAGCGGGCAGGACGGACAAGGGTGCAGGGTGAAGGCGCCCCTTCACCCTTCCCCCTCGTGCATTCAGCCTTGCATGGCTTCCGCCGCGGCGCGCCGGCCGCTCAGCATCGACTTGTCCATGTTGTGGTATTCCCATTCGCCGAAGCGCCCGGCGGGCAGGATGCCGATGCTCCTCAGGTATCCGTGGATGAGGTCCACGTTGCGGCGGTGGTCCAGGTCGTAGACCACGTAGCCGTGGCTGTAGGTCCTGGCCTCCCGGTAATCGATGTCGTCGCCCCGGCGCAGGAGGCCGGTCTTCAGGAGGTCCGAGACGATCCTGTCAGCGGTCCTTTCCAGGTCCGGGCGTTCGCCCTTGCGCACCGTCACCTCGGCCAGTATCGAGCTTCGGCCCCTAGGCGCCGTGGAGGCCGCCATGTTCATCGGGAAGCTCACGCGGTTGAAGAGGACGCCCTTGTCCGGGTAGTAGATGGAGTGCTTGTCGGAAACCCCGGGGCGCTTCACGCCGATGCCCATGCACACCAGGCTGGTGAAGACCAACGCGCCGGCTGCCCGGCGGACCTCCTGCGGGGCATCGTCGAGGAGCTCCACGAGGTCCGGGAGGGGCAGCGTGGATATGAGGCGCGGGAAGGTCATGGCCTGCTCCTTCCCCCTCGATTCGAAGGAGACGGAGAGGCCGCCCTCCACCTTCGATATCCCGCTGATGCGGCAGCCCGTGCGCAGGTTGCCGATGCACGCCGCCATCGCCGCCGGCAGGCTGCCGATGCCGCCCCGGACCGGGTACTGGAACATGGCGTTGGGGCCGAACTCCCGGTTCTGGATGCCCAGCGCCCCGCGCATCATGTCCTTTATGTCGGGGCTGGGGACGCGGCCGTATATCCAGTCGATGCCCATCCTCTCGAGCGGGTGCTTCCAGACCTTCAGGTTGTAGGGGATGAAGTAATGCTTCGCCATTCCCTCGCCGAACGTCTGCAGTATCCACTCCCTGAAATTGGCCGGCTTCCCGCCCGGCTCCCGCTTGCGGGCGTCGAGGACGCCCTCGAGGCACTCCATGATGACCTCCGGCGGGAGGCCGTGGAGGAACGTCTCGAACGGGTACTTGACCAGCGTCTTGTGGAGCCAGATCCAGTTCTCCCTTTGTTTTTCGGCGAGGTTGCCCTTGAGGAAGAGGCGGAAAAGCCCCATCGCGTACTCGTCGCGCGTGTAGATTATGTGCGGGCCGTAGTCGAACGTGTAGCCCTTGGCCGACCAGCTCCTCGAGAGCCCGCCCGGCCGGCCCTCCTTCTCGAGCACGACATAGTCCCGCCGGCCCGCCCTTTCGATGTGGAACGCAGCGCTCAGCCCGGCCAGCCCGCCTCCAAGTATCCCGATCATCCTACCGCTTCCTCCCTTTCCCCGTTGCGTTCCGCCTTGCCATTTCCTCCAGCAGGCCCCCGAGGTGCAAGACGAGCTCCCCGCCGAACTCCTGCCGCTTGAGCGCGAGCTCGACCGTGGCCTTGAGCCAGTCGAGCTTGTCGCCGATGTCGTAGCGCCGGCCCTCGAACTCGAGCGCGACGATGCGCTCCCGTTCGAGGAGCATCTGGAGGGCGTCCGTGAGCTGGACTTCCCCGTGCTTCCCCGGCCGGGTGGCCTCCAGGCGCTCGAAAACCGCAGGCGTCAGGACGTACCGGCCCATTATCGCCAGGTCCGAGGGCGCATTCCCCGGGGCGGGCTTCTCGACGAGCGAGCAGACCTCGTGGAGCTTCCCGCGGGAGGCGGCCACGCCCACTACGCCGTAGCTTTGGACCTTCCCGCGGGGCACCCGCTCGACCGCCACCACGGAGCATTTCTCGCGATCGAAGACCTCGAGGAGCTGTTTCGTGCACGGCGTCGGAGCGTCGATGATGTCGTCCCCGAGGAGGACGGCGAACGGCTCGCTCCCCACGTGCCGGCGGGCGCAGAGGACGGCGTCGCCGAGGCCCCGGGGCGCCGGCTGGCGTATGTAGTGTATGTGGCCCCGGTCGGCGAGCTCCGTCACGGCCTCGAGGGCGCCGAGAAGGTCCTTCCGGCCGCCCTCCCGCAGGTGGTGCTCGAGCTCGAAGGCCCGGTCGAAGTGGTCCTCGATTGCCCGCTTCCCCCGGCCGGTTATTATGAGGATGTCGTCGATGCCCGAGGCCACCGCCTCCTCCACGACATACTGGATGGCGGGCTTGTCGACGACGGGCAGCATCTCCTTGGGCTGGGACTTCGTGGCGGGAAGGAACCGCGTTCCGAAGCCGGCTGCCGGGATGACGGCCTTCATCCCGTCCGGATTGGCGGTTCCGTACTTAAAAACAGCGATTCCGCATCACTTGCCTTCGGCCGCCCGGGCCCGTCTCCTCTGCCCGTCCCGCTCGTTTCTCCACATCATGGCCTGCCACTCCGGGACGTACTTCCGCTTCTCCCCAAGGCGCGGGAGCTCCCTGAACCCGTGCCAGACGCCCCTGAGCAGGTGCTTCGCCTGGCCGGCCTTTATGCAGAGCGGCCCCTCGACGTAGAGCGCCCAGAGGATGTGGACCATCGCCATCGACGGCGAAAGGTACCGCAGGTAGGTCCAGATGCGGTTGCGGGTGGTATAGTAGACCATGCGCCAGCCCGGCCTCTGGACCTTCGACGTGTAGTGGTTCGCCGAAAGGTCGGCGAAATACCGTATCCTGTACCCGGCCGCCCAGATGCGCGCCGCCAGGTCGTCCTCGTTGGCGTAGATCTCGAACTCTTCCGGGTAGTAGCCTATCTTCCTGAGCAGGTCGCCCCGGATGGCGAAGGCGCAGCCCCGGAAGGTGTAGATGTCGTATTCCTTCTCGTCGGAGTAGTCGGGCCAGGTCTCGTACTGGAAGAAGAAGTGCTCCTTGTAGACGTTGACTATCTTGCTCGTGGCGGCCCCGAGCTTTTGGTCGTCCCCGAAGTGCCGGATGCAATTTTCGACCCAGCCCTTCTCGAATGTGGCGTCGTTGTCCATTATCGCGACCAGTTCGCCCTTCGCCGCCTCCATGCCCAGGTTGAACGTCTTGCAGGCCGAGAAGTTCGAGTGCGGCATCTCCATGAGCACGACCTCGGGGTACTTCTCGCGGATGGCCTGCTGGGAGCCGTCGTCGGAGTGGTTGTCGACCACGATTATCTCGATTTCCTTGTGGGTCTGGTCGACCAGCGACTGGATGGCCTTCAGGCAGTCGTCCCGGCGGTTCCAGTTGACTATGACAACGCTGACGAGCATCCGGACGACACCTCACGCGCCCTTTCCGAGCCCCGCCCGCACCGCGAGCCGCACGGCCTGCTCCGAGGTTGTCGTCGGCCGCCAGCCCAGCGCCCTGAGCCTCTCCACCGACAGCAGCATGGCGCGCACGTCGCCCTTCCAGCCCCGCTCGCCCCCCGTGAAACGGAAGGCAGCCCCAGGAAGCCCCATCTCCTCGCGGATTATCTCGGCGATGCGCGTCACCACGACCTGGTCCTCGCAGCCGAGGTTGTAGATGTTGACGGTCTCGCTGGCGTGGCCGATGGTGAACAGCATTGCATCGACGCAGTCGCCCACCGTGAGGTAGGCCTTCTTCTGCATCCCGTTGCCGAGTATCTCGAGCTCGCCGGGGTTTTTCCGAAGTTTGTTGATGAAGTCGAAGATGACGCCGTGCGTGGAGCGCGGCCCGATGACGTTCGCGAAGCGGAATATCCACGACTGCATGTCGAACGAGTGGCAGTAGGCCGTGATGAGGCCCTCGGCGCCGAGCTTGGCGGCGGCGTACAGCGAGATGGGCACGAGGGGCCCGTAGTCCTCGGGCGTCGGGATCCTTTCGGCCTCGCCGTAGACGACGGAGCTCGAGGAGAAGGCGAGCTTTCTCACGCCGGACGCCCGCATCGCCTCGAGCAGGTTGAACGTCGCAAGCGTCCCCTGGCGGAGGTCCGTCTCGGGCACGGCGGTGCCCAGCCGGATGTCCGGGTTGGCCGCGAGGTGGTGGACAAGGTCGTGGCCTTCGACGGCCGCCTTGACGGCCGGCGGGTCCAGGAGGTCCCCCCTGACGAACCGGAAGCGCCCGTCGCCGAAATGGTGGCGGATGAAGTCCTCCTTCCCGGAGGAGAGGTTGTCGAACACGGTGACGGAATTGCCCCTGTCCCTGAGCAGGCGGTCCACGAGGTGGCTCCCGATGAACCCGGCCCCGCCGGTGACGAAGTGCCGCATGTGCATCGGGGCATTATCGGGTACGGGTATTAAAACTGTTTCCAAGGGGACGACTGTCCGTCCGTCCCCTTTCTCCCTCTCTGCCTTGCCGCCTTTCTGCCCCTTAGCGGCTACCGCCCGGAGCGTTTCCTCGACTTCTTTCTCGACCTCCGGCGTTCCCTGTCACGGCCGTCCTCCCCTCCGGCGGCCAGGCGGGCGCGCCGGGCGCCCCGGACAACGGCCAGCGTGCCGAGCGCCGCGCCCAGGGCCACGATGATCGCAGCGGCCACGATTATAACCGTGTAGTCCGTCCCGGCCCCGCCCTCCTCGACGAAGACCACCACGCCCGCCGTCCCGGATTCCGCCGGGGCGGCGGTGCGCGAAACCGTGACCACTATCGTGTTTTTCCCTTGCGGGAGGGAGGTGGTCGAGAACTGGGCCGCGGAGGACAGGGGCGCCCCGTCCAGGCTCCAGGCGAACGAGAGCCCGGCCTGCTCCGCCGGCGAGGCGCCGGGCACCACCGCGTAGAATGTGACGCGGTCGCCCTCCCTGACCGCCGTGTTGTTCAGGGGCGTCACGATGGTGACGCGCAGGGGGGGCTTTTCCGTCGCGGTGACCGTCCAGGAGGTCGAGGCGTTCCCGTCGGCATTCCCGACCGTGCACCGGATGACAGAGGCGCCTGCTCCCTTTGGCACCTTCCAGGAGAGAACGTTGCCGTTCACCGAGAGGTCCGCGCCGTCCGCGCTCCAGGCGTAGCTCAGGAGCTGGCGGTTGGGGTCGCGCGCCGAGACGCTGAACTGGAGCGTCGTCCCGTTGGCGCCCGACAGCGCCGGGGATGACGGGCTCCGGTCGAATATCACCGGCGGGAAGGGCACCTTGCGCACCTCGGCATCCACCCACAGGCTGGCGGAAAGGCCCTCCGGGTCCGTGGCGTTCAGGGTGAAGTTCACCCGGCCGCTGAAATACTCGTCAGGCGCCAAAACGGCCTTCCCGGGCCTCGAGAAGTTGAGGCGAACGCTTCCGTTGCCGGCCGGGGCGTAGCGGAGCGGGTCCCCGTCCGGGTCCTCGAAGAGGGCCCCAAGGTCCAGCTCGTAGGTCGTGTTGGCATTGAACGAGACGGCCGTTCCCGGCAAGAGGGCCCTCGGCGCGTGGTTGCTCGGGCCCGGGGCGTGGGCGGACAGGTTGACGGCCAGCATGTAGTCGCTTCTGGCGTTATGGTCGGAAAGGTCCTCCGGGTTCGCCGAGAGCCCGACGCGGGCCATGACCACGATGTAATACACGCCGGCCGCGGGGGCCGCCTTCTGCAGCGCGATGGTGCGGTCCAGCCGGGCGACGGCGGGGGGGTTCGCCGGCACGAAGTTGGTCCTCATGCCGTCCTCGAGCGTGCCGAGGTCTCCCGCCAGTATCGAGAGGGCGAACATGTCCGTCGGCGCCGGGTCGAGCCTGAGCGACGCCCTGACAGTCTCCCCGGAGGCGAGCTCGCACCTGTACCAGTCATAGTGGTCCTGGGCCATGTCCACGCTGTCGTAGAAGCTCGAGTTGTAGGGCACGAGCCGGGCCCCCGCGGGCTCGCTGTCCCCGTCGCCGCTGCCCGGCGTCACGGTTATCCTGAGCGTGTAGTTGCCCCTGCCCCGGTAGCAGCTCACCCAGAGGTAGTACCAGCCGGCGTAGGTGGCCTGCGCCTCGACGGACTCGTCGGGGTCGCTCCACCAGGAGAGGTCGTACCAGAGCGAGTACTCGGACCAAAGGTCCATGAAATAGAGGTCGAAGAAGGCCCCGGCGTCCTCGTGCATGGACGCCTTGAAGATGTCCGGCGCCGGCCCTCCCCGGAGCTGGACCCGGTACCAGTCGGCGTTCCGGTTGCCCGAATCCGAAAGCAGGCCGTGGATCTCGTCGCCGTCCTTGACCGCCTGGGCCGGCGCCGCGGACCAGTCCAGCGTGTAGCTGCCGGCACCGTTCACCGCCCTCACTTCAAGGTAGTAGATTCCGCCCGCCACCGCGAGCGCCGAGACGGCCTCGTACTGGAAGTTCGAGGCGGAGGCCGCCACCTGCTTTTGGTTCCGGTCGTAGAGCAGGAGGCTGAAGTTGACCGCGTCGGGGCTTGCGGCGCTCCATTCCACCGTGTAGATGAAGGCCTTGACCACGAGGCCGCTCTCCGCCGAAAACTTCCAAAAGTCGGACGGGTCGTCCCCCTTGTCGAGGCTCCCCGAGCGGGAGCCCGATGCCGAAAGCTCCGTCGCGGCCGAAAACGAGTTGTCGCTGTCGGCGGTGCGCGGGAGCGCCGCCGCCGGCGGGGCGAGCGCCGGCAGGAGGACCAGCGCGGCGAGCACGAAGGCGCGCCCGTTCAACCCCTACTCCTCCTCGTCTTGGTCCCGGTGCTTCCCCCCCGAGGGCGAGAACGCCAGCGCCAGCGCCACGACGATTATGATGAGGGCGAGCAGGCTGATGTAGAGAATTGTGTTGTCGGGGGTGCTCGGCCCGACCCGGAGCTCCAGGCTGTCCGTCGTGGAGGTCCTCTCGCCGTCGTCGGCCAGGAAGTAGAATGCGTTGTCGCCCTCGGGCAGGGCGGTGCGGACGCGGTAGGTGGCCCCTGAGGCAAGCTCCCCGCCCACGCGCTCCATGACGAGCGATCTCCGGCCGGCCTTGAGCATCACCGTGACGGAGGGGCTGTCCGGGTCGCGGACCACCACCGTGAACGAGAACTCCGTGCCCGTGTCCCCTTTCGAGGGCGAGACCCTGGGCGACGAGAGCACCGGGGGATCGTCGTCCGGCTCCACCGTCAGGTTGAACTGCATGAAGGCCCGCTCGCCAACGGCGTCCGTGGCCGTAAACTGCATGACGGAGAGCCCGCTCCAGTTGGGGGCCGGCGTGAAGGAGACCCAGCCGTCGGCGGTGATGTTGACGGAGAGGTTCTGGCCGTGCCCCGTCACATTGAACGCCAGCGTCCCGCCGTCGGGGTCCCGGAAGTAGCCGTTGAGGTTGAACAGGGTGGCGGGGGCGTCCTCCCTCATCGACTGGTTCTGGAGCGGCCTGAACACATAGGGCGCATCGTTCACCCCGGTCACGGTGAAGTTCACGGTGAGCATGGCTGTCGCGTTTGCGATGTCGCGGGCCGCAAAGGTCACGCTCTCGCTCCCGTACCAGTGGGGGTCGCGCGACCACACGAACGCTCTGGCGCCGTTGATGGCCACGCCGAGGTTTATGTTGTCCACGGCGCTGAAAGAGAGGGTGTCGTTGTCCGGGTCCCAAAACAGCGCCCCGAGGTCGACGGTGGCGTTCCCGTGCTCGGGGAAGGTGATGTTGCCGGCCGAGGCCGCCGCGAGCGGCGCATGGTTCACCGGGAGCACCGTGACGGCCACCGGGACCTCCGCCGAGGCGTTGCCGGGGTCCGTGGCGACGAGGCGGAACGTCTGGACGCCTGACCAGTACAGGGGCGGGGCCACCGTGACCATCCCGGATTCATCAATGGAGACGACCAGGACCCCCGGGTCCCTTACGGAGTAGGCCAGGACGTCCCCGTCGACATCCGAGAAAAGCGAGAAGACGCTCACCGTGAGGGTGAACGGCCGGTCCGCCTCCAGGCTGAAACTCAGCCCCGGCTGCTCCGCCACGGGCGGGTCGTTGACCGGCCGGACCGTGAGGTTGACGACGGCCTCGGAGACCTTGCCGTCGGCATTGGTGGCGTTGATGCCGAAAACGGCCCGGCCGTTCCAGTCGGGGTCGGGGGCGAGGTCCAGATACTCTCTCGGCGGGGCGCCGGCCGTGGTCAGGTTGACCCGAATGCGCGCCGGCGGCGAAAATCCGAACGCGAGGGGCCGGCCCTTCTGGTCCGCAAACACGGTCGAAAGGTCCAGCGAGGCGGAGCCGTCCTCGTCGATGGCGAGGTCCACCTCGGGGTCCAGGACCTCCGGCGGCGGGACGGTGGAGACGTCGAGCGTGTAGGCGCCGGCGCTGTCCCGGCCGGCGCTGACGCGGATGAAGTAGTCGCCCGTTTTCTCGGCGACCCGGCCAACGCGCTCGGACGGGTCGTTGCCGGTAGAGGTTGCGACATAGTTCATTTCCGGGTCCAGCAGGTAGAGGTTCAGGTTGGGCAGCCGGAAGCCGGCGTCGTAGCCTGCCGCCGTCAACGTGACATCGATGCTGCTCTGGCGCCGGAGGCGCACGGCGAAGTAGTCGTCCTGGTCGTAGTTGAGGGAGACGTTTCCGGAGAGCCTCCCGTCCTGTTTTATGACGGTGGCGTTGAGCGTGTCACCGTCCTGGTCCTGGTACGACCTGAACACGCGGACGCCGATGGCGTACCGCCCGCCCCCGTGCTCCGCCCAGACGCGGATGTCCACCGGGCCGCTCTCCTGGGCCACGAAGTAGAGCGTCTCGTCCGTCCCGTAGTCCGTGTTGAAGATATCGCCGGCATCCGTGACGCCGATGAGGGTCGAGTTGGTCCGCTTGAAAAGCTCCAGAGCCAGGTCCGCCTGCGCCGGGACCGCCAGCATGACGGTCAGGACATCCCGCCAGCCCGGCCCCGCACCGAGCTGCACCGTGTAGAAATCGCCCGCGTCGTACAACGAGTCCGCCCCATCCGAGGCGTTGAAGCCGTCCTGCGCCGAAACGGCCCCGGACGGCCGGTTGTTCTGGTCCACGAGCGCCGGGTCGGGCGAAAGGTTGGTCTTTGTCAGGTTGAGCCGGTAGTCGTAGGCGGCGGCGCCCACCCAGGCGGTGACGGCGATGTAGACATAGCCGGTGTACGGGGCGCAGACCGAGGAGCTCACCGGCGAGTCTGTCACGGTGGCGTTCCAGGCCAGCCGGTAGCCGTCCTCGTCGTAGATGTAGAGGCGGACCTGCCCGCCCGACGAGGTCTTCGTCAGTTCGGCCCGGACGGATTCCACGGCCGGCGGGGTGCGGTTGAGCATCATCTTGTACATGTCGATATTGTCCGTCTGGCTCAGGGCCCCGGTGAAGCTCGCGTCATCGGAATCGACGAGCGTCGCCTGGGCGAACGAGTCGTTGGGCTCCGTCTCGGCGGGGGCGGTCGGCACAAGGGCCGGGAGAGCGAGGAGCGTGACCAGGACCAACGGCGCCCAAGTGTTTTTCGGCCTTCGTGCCACGTTCTTCCCTCCCCGGGCCGCCCGGCGAAGCGGGTCGGCCGGTCCGATGTTTAGAAAAGGTTCTAGGAAGTAATAATGGTTGTGCAAAGCGCGAATCACATGGTTAACCGAAAAAGATCAAAGGGTGCAGGGAAGGAACGGGACCATTGCCCGCCGTCCCCTGCCCCCTTCCCGCTTCCCCCTCGTCAGTACGGCGGCGGATACTGCGGCGGCTGGGGGTACTGCGGGGGCGCCGGCGGGGGCGGGCTGTAGGGTTGGGGGGCCTGCTGGGGCTGGTAGGGCTGGCCCGGCGGGGGCTGGTACGGCTGGGGCGGGGGCTGGTAGGGCATCGGGGGCGGCGCGTAGCCCGGCGGGGCCATCGGCGCCGGCATCATTCCGGGCCGGATGATCCCGGCGTTCATCTTGTCCAGGATGCTCTTGTAGCCCTGGTAGAAGAACCAGATGCCTATGAGCCCGATGATGCTGCCTATCGAGGAGACGTTGCTCACGCCGCTCTGGGCGCCGTAGGCTATCTCGCCCGGGATGACCAGGGCGCCGATGACGAGGCCGATGATCGGGTTCAGCAGGATGAAGATGGTGCCCGTCTTGAACTTCGGGGCCTCGTCGGTCGTGAAGACCTTCACGAAGGTCTTCCACATCATGGTCTGGAACAGTGCGCCCACGACGCCCAGGACGCCGGCCACGACAAGTATCATCCGGAACGCATTGGCTATGTCGGCGGCATTCCCGCTGAGGAGCATGCTGACGAAGAGCCCGGCGGCGATGACCGAGCCGATTATCGGGACGACGAAGCTCAGTATCCAGTACAGGATGCCCCGGCCGACGTTCTTGTCGTGCTCTGGCCCGAACTCCATCTTCCCCTGGTAGAACTTCACAAGCGATATTATGAACAGGATGAAATTTATGAACGCGACGATCGTCACCGCCACCGCCGCGGCGGCCACGGTCAGCAGCGCCTCCGTGGCGGCGACGGTCCAGTTGGAGGCGTTCGTGACCAGTATGACGAGCACCACGAGGCCGATGATGAAGCCGATGATCGCGGCGACTATCTGCAGTATCAGGTTGTAGCACATGTACTTGACGCCCTCTCGGGTCTCGAAAGTGGGCGGCGGGGGCGGGGGATAGTAGCCGGGCGGCGGGCCGTAGGCCGGCGGGGGCGTTCCATATGCAGGAGGCGGCGCGCCGTAAGGCTGGTAGGGTTGCATGGCACCCGGATTGGCGTGCCGGATATTATTTTTATGCCCCGGACGGCGCATACGCGTTCGAGAGTCCTCGGCGTCCATGCATGACAGCCGGACAAATTATTTTAATATCAAATGGACATACCGTCCGCAGGTGATGAAATGCTGAATGCAATACTGAAACCTGAATTGATGGCCAACCAGCTGGAAATCCTGGCCGGTGCGATTTGGATGACTTGCGTTGTCATTCTGCTGGTCATCGGTTTGCTGATAGCCATATGGGTCTACAAGGACGCCGAGAGCCGCGGCATGAGCGGAGTCCTGTGGCTGCTCATCGTATGGTTCGTCGCCTTCCCGATAGGTCTCATAATCTATCTTGTCGTGCGGAAGCCCAAGATCACGGCTCCTCCGCCCTACCCGATGGCGCCGCCACCGGCCTACGGGGCCCCTCCGCCGGGCTATGCCCCGCCCCCGCCGGCCTACGCCGCGCCCCCGCCGCCCCCGGGCGCCCCCGGGATGAACTGCCGCTACTGCGGCGCCCCGGTCCCGCCGGGCTCGATGGTCTGCCCGCGCTGCGGCGGAAGGATGTAAAGGGAGAAGGCGCAAGGCGCAGGGCGCAAGGTGCAGGGCACAAGGCGCAAGGTACAAGGCGCAAGGCGGAAGGTGCAGGTGGCAACGAGGACGGTTCTTCCAGCCCGCCCCCTCTTCACGATGCTCGAGTGAAGAGGGCGGGCGGGAAAAGGGAACAATCCGCATTGCCGCCTGCTCCATACGCCATATTCTTTGCGCCCTGCGCCATGCGCCCTGCTCCTTGCCCCATGCGCCCTGCGCCTTGTCCCTTGAGCCCTGCGCCCTGCTCCTTGCCCCATGCGCCTTTCTCCTTGTTCCTTGCGCCCTGCCCCTTGCGCCTTTTTCTAAGAGGCAACAATTATTAGTTTGTCCGCCCATTGTCCACCCGTGAAGCCCGGCCAGGTGACGGCACTGCGCGTGGGGGCGGCCCTTCTCTGCGCCTCGGGGGGCGCATTGCTTCTCCTGTGCTGGGGAATGGGCATGAAGTTCTGGTCGCTCGTCGGGCTCCTCGTGGCAGTTCTGGCCTTCGCCGCGGCCTATTTCATCGCCGGGCGGGACTACGTCGCCGGGGCCACGCCTGCCGGGCTGGCCGCGGTCGTGGCGACTTTCGTGCTCAGTCCGCCCACGGGGATGAGCCTTCTCGCCGTCATACTGCTCCTTGCCGCCGCCGCACTGGCCTACGTCCTCTACGAGGTCGACTGATTTGCGGCCGGGCCAACGGAAGGCCGAGATGCTTTCCCTGGGGCGCATCTTTGTCCCGCGGGGCCTCAAACTGCCCGTGCCGCTTTCCCGCTCGTCGGCCGGGCCGGGCGGGGGGGCGGCCTCGCTCTTCCTTCGCATCGGCGAGAGCATCCTCCGCCTTGAAGTGACGAGGGAGGCGGGCGGCGGAACACGCCCCGGCCTGGCCCTGCGCGAGGAGGGCGGCCGCTTCGACATCGTCCGCGGGCGCAGGGTGGTCGCCCGGGGCGTCAAGCCGTTGAACGCCGGGTTCCACGCCCCCGGCCAGGCTTTCATCAACCTCCACGACCGGTGCCGGTTCCGGTGCGCCTTCTGCTCCCTGCCGGTCTCGCCCGGAAAGGGGCTTCCGGCCGGCAGGTGGGCAGTGCTCATCAAGTCCGCGCTCTCCTCCGGCAGGGCCGACGCGGTGGCCCTCACCACGGGCGTCCCCTCCTCGCCTTCGGAAGCCTGCCGGGACCTCGCCCGCCTCGTGCGCTCCATCCGCCGCGACTTCCCCTCCGTGCCGATAGGCGTTGAGCCCTACACGGTCGACCCGGAAGACCTCGGGCGCCTCCGGCGCGCCGGGGCCACGGAGCTCAAGCTCAACGTCCAGTGCGCCACGCCGGCCCTGATGCGGAGGGTGTGCCCCGGCCTCGACCGGCCGGGGATCCTCCGGGCCCTTGAGGAAGGGGTGCGCCTCTTCGGCCGGGGCCGCGTGTGCTCCAACCTGCTCGTCGGGTTCGGCGAGACCGACCGGGAGGTGCTCGCTGCCGTCTCGGCGCTCGCGGCGAAGGGCGTGGCGGTCAACCTCCGCCCCCTGCGGGTGAACGCGCTCAACCGGGGACGGCTCGAGAGCGCGCTCGGGAGGGCCCCCCGTCCGCCCTCCGCCGCAAGGATGCTGCGGCTCGCCCGCTCCCAGCGGAAGCTCTTTTCGGAGCACAGGCTGGACCCGTCCTCGTTCCGCACGATGTGCCACCGGTGCACGGCCTGCGACGTCGAGCCGTTTTGCGACATCTGAGGCCTGCCCCGCGCCCCGTCTTCCGCTTCACCGGCCCCGGGGGCCTTCCTCCCCGCCGCCGGACACGAGGCTGAATCCCGCCCTGTCGGCGCCCGTCCGGGGCGCCGGCGCCGCCTGCGCCGGAGGCCTCCTCCGCAGGAAAATGAATGCGACGGCCATCGCCGCCGCGACGACCAGCAGGAGCCCGCCGGCGATCACCACCGTCGACGGCCCGGAGCCGTCCCCCGCCGGGGGTCCTGCGACCTTCCTGGCGGCGACGGTCACCGTGGCGCCGGCCGAGTTGTCTTCGATCGTCGGGTCCCGGAACCTGCATTCGGCCGAAATCCGGAGCTCGTGGACCCCGGGGGCCCCGGCGGTCCAGGTGAACACCACGGTGGCGCTTCCCCCGGGCGCAAGATCGTCTATGGTGAAGTTGCCCACCGTCTGGCCGAACTCCTGGAGGCGGACCGTCACCGGGCCGGAGGCGGCCGCGCCGGCGTTCCTCACTTCGACCGTCACGGTCGCCTGCGCGCCCTCGACCGGCGAGGCGGGCGCCACCTTCACGGCCTGCCCCGGTATCACGAGGTCGGGCCGCGTGACATTGACCGCCACCGGGAGGACCATCCGCGGCGAGCGGGCCGGCTGGACGACGATCTCGACGCCGGCCCCGCTGCCGGCGAATTTCTCGGGGACCTTCACCTCCAACGTGATGTTTTGCGCCGAGAAGGCCCCGAGCGTGACGGTCTGCGCCGAGAGCGAGGCCTGGAGGTCGCCTCCCTGCACCGAGAGCCGGAAGGCCTCCTCGCCGTTCCCCTGGTTTTCCAGATGTATGACCGTCATGCCCTCGCCGCCGGCCGGTATGACGAGCAATGTGGCGTCCGCGTACGAGAAGGATTCGTAGCGCTGCTCCACCTCGACCGTGACGGAGGTGTTCCAGGAAAGGCCGCCGGCAGAGGCGGCCTCCACAACCACCTGCCGCCGTTCGCCCGCCGGCGCGGAGATCGGCGGCAGGACGTGGAAGAGCACCGAGCCGGAGCCCTTGTGGGCGAGCGGGAGCGAGGCGTTCTCGAACGTGACGTTCCAGCCCTCCGGCGCCCGCGCCGACAGGGCGGCGGTATCGGGCCCGTTGCCGAGGTTGCGCAACACGAGCCGGAAGCTCGCGTTCTCCATAGGGAGCGCGGAGCCTTCGGCCGGGTCGCAGGAGAGCTGGAGCAGTCGCACCGGGAGCACGCCCACCGAGAGCTCAAGCTCCCGCAGGACGCCTCCCGTGAGGCCCTCGGCCCTGAACCGGAGGTCCCACCGGTCGCCCGAAAGCCCCAGTTCCGGGGCAAAGACCGTTACCGTGGCGTTCCCCGCGGCGCCGGGTTCCAGCTCCAGCCGCCCGGGCTCCACCGACCCTGACCAGTAGTCGGGCGCCGGCGCAAGACCCAGCGCCACGGCCTCGGCGGTGTTGGAAAGGCTCCGCACGGTGACGTTGAACACCGCGGTCCTTCCCGGCAGGCACTCGAGCATTGCCGATTCGGAGGACAGCGAGAGGTCGAATTGGCGGACGAAAAGGCTGACGGAGGCGTTGTTGTTCGTAATGGGCAGCTCGTAGGGGACGGGCGGGACGTCGACGGTTATGCGGTGCGCGCCCGGGCGGCCGCGCGTGTCGATGACGATCCCGTGGCGCGCCTCCTCGCCGCCGAGGAGGCTCACATCCACCTCGGCCAGGAGCTCGTCGTCGAGCCAGAACCGCAGGGGGCTTGAGGCCACGAACCCGCCGTTGTTGCGCACCGTGGCGTTGACCCACACGGGGTCGCCCTCGAGAGGCGACAGGTGCGACACGGAGAGCCGGTCCCTCGGGACCGCGAGGTCGGGGCGCGAAAACACCGTGGAGTTGCGGAAGGCCAGGTCGTTCCCCTTCCAGAGCTGGGGCGTGATGTTCGAGGGGGTGAGCCAGACATGGACCAGGGGCCCGCCCGAAACGTTCGAAAGGTCCCAGGGGGTCGTTATCTCCCTGTATCCGCCGGCCGGGATGAGGTCTATCGTCTGGTTTTCACCTATCTGCGTCCCGCCCCTGCCGGGCTCGCCGTTCCAAAACGACGCCACGGTGCCCTGGGCCGCGCCGCCGCCGAGGTTGCGGACCTTCGCGGTGATGTTGATGTTCATGCCCTGCACGAGCGCCGGTTCCGAAAACGAGATGTCCGGGCCGAAAACCGCCGGGTCGGGCTGGTCCGCGTATGCCTCTATCTTCGGGTCGCCTATCACGCAGTTCTGCCACGACTGCGTCGCCATACCGGCGTAGAAGCTCTCGCCGAGGTTCCAGCCCCGGGTCCAGCGCTCGAGGAAGTACTGCGGGCGGGAGCAGGCGTCGAGGTATGGCTCGGCGACGTTCCCGTGCACGCCGGTGATGCCCTCGCGCACGAGGTCGGCGATGAGCGACTGCCCGTAAGAGGGCGGGTAGGCGAACGAGCGGGCGCTCGTCGACACGTAGGTCGAGCCCAGCGCCCCGGGCACCCAGGTGAAGCCGGGCTTGGCGTAGTTGGACGCGTTCCCGTCATTGGAGCCCCAGGAGCAGTAGCCCGAGACATTTTTCTGGTTGACGACGTACCAGGAGGTGTCGTCGAGGTAGACCTTCCAGCCCTTCTCCGTCAGCGTGCGGTTGGCGGCCCGGCACCAGTCGTTCCCGGACTGGTAGCCGGAGCCGTCCTTCCAGGGCTGGGAGTCCAGGACGAAGGTGCCCCGGGAGCCCGTGGCGTTGGAGGCCAGATCGATGAGCCGCAGGCAGTCACCGAGGTCGTAGCCGTCGATTCGGGTGACGATGAAGATGCCCATGTTCTGGCGCGAGAACCTCTCCTCGCTCCCGCCGAACGGGTTGTTCATCCAGTAGGTGTTGCCGATGTTGGCCGAATACGGGCCCAGTATGAGCCCCAGCTCGTCCATGAACGAGGCGTACCGGTTGTTGTCCTGCCAGACGCCCAGCGGGCAGCCCTTGGTCGTCACGATGTAGTTCAGGGTGCTGTTGAGGCCGGCGCCGGTGATGAAGTTCTCGACCGCGGTCCGGACCGTCCCGAACTGCGAGGGGTTTATCCACTCCGATGCGGGCATCGAGATGTTGCAAACGTTCTTGTCGGGGACCGCGCGCTTTTGCTTGAAATAGTTCCCGACCTGCATCGATAATTGCGACTGGTTGTTGATAAGGAGCAGGACGTCCGAATAGTCGGTGGCGTTGGCGCGGGGCGCCGGCGCGGGCGGGCTGGCGGGGGGAAGGGTGAAGGGTGAAGGGTGCAGGGGTGAAGACTGCGCCTGTCCGGCCAGGGCGAATGCCGGGGCTATCAACAGTACAACGAGCAGGATCGTGGTGCTCTTCATGGACCGTCAAGACGCGTGGGGCGATATAGATATTTTGGTGCTATTTATGAAGGGTGAAAGGCAGCAAGGCAGCAAGGGACGACGGAAACCGTCGTCGTCCATACCCTTTCTGCCTTTCTGCCTTTCCGCCTTTTCCCTAGTCCTGCTTCCAGGTCGTCAGGTAGAGGCCCATCGCGAAAACGATTATCGCGAAAGTGCCGATGACAAGCGTGTTGGAGCCGGCCGCCATGAAGTCGTTGAATATCATGGATTCGCGCATCCCCTCGTTGACATAGTAGAGCGGCAGGACCCTCGCGAAGCTCTGGAGGAAATCCGGCATCTGCTCCATCGGGAAGAACGAGCCGGAGAGGAACATCATCGGGAAGGTGATGACGTTGGCCAGGGCCACCGCGGACTGGGCGTCCTTGGCCAGCCGCCCGACGAGCATCCCCAGCCCCGAGAATGCGAACGCCGTGGCCACCACGAGCACCGGAAGGTAGATGTTCAAAAGCAGCACCGCCCCGAACGCGATGTACCCGACGATGAGGATGAGCGCCGTGGATATGGCCGCCAGGAAGAGCTGGTAGATCATCGTCGACAGTATCCACTCGCCGCGCGTGATGGGGGTGGTGGAGAGCTTGCGGATGATGCCCTTCTGCTTGTACTCGTTCTCGTCGGCGATGGAGCCGAACACTGCCGAGGTCATGACCGTGAGGCCTATCACGCCGGGTATGAAGAACTCGATGTAGGAGAAGTTCGTGCCGACTATGCTCTTGCCCTGGATGCCCACCGTGTCGGATGACCGGGAGATGCCCTTGTTCAGGTACTGGACGACGCCGGTGACCAGCTGGTATTTGACCTGGGCCGAGCTGTCCGACGGGTCGTACTTCACCGTGAAGTTGACCGTGGCGTTGGGGTCGTAGCTGAACCGGGCGTTCAGCGTGTCGTTGTATCCTTTCGGGATGATGAGCAGGAAGTGGACGTCGTGGTCCTTCATGAACCGGTCCGCGTCCTCGCCCCGGCCGACCTTGACGACCGTGATGCCGTTCATCCTGTCCAGGCTCTTCGTGAAATTCTGCGACCAGTAGGAGTCATCGAGGTCCTGGACGTGGATGTCGTAGTTGACCTTGCCCTCGTTTTGGAAGATCAGGCCGAAGAGTATCATCAGCATTATCGGGAAGAAGAACGTGAAGAAGAGGGCGGCCTTCTCGCGGGAAAAGGTGCGGATGTGCATCACGGTGGTGGAGTACACCCGGCCAAGGTTCATTTCGCCTCACCGTCCGCGAGCTTCTCGCCGGTGAGTTTGAGGAACACTTCCTCCAGGTTGGCCCGGCGCACGTTCACTTCCTTGAACCTGATGTCGTGGTCCTTGAGCTCCTGCAGGACGTGCAGGAGCTCGTCTTTGTCCTTGAGCCGGACGCAGATGTCCTCCTTGCACTCGGCCGAGAGGAGGTTGTGCTCCTTGAAAAACGAATCGAGGTCCCCCACCGGGCCGTGGATGACGAGCGTCAGCCCCGAACCGTATCTCTCGATGAGGTCGTCCACCGAGCCCTCGGCGATTATCCTGCCGTGGTTGATTATGGCGACGTGGTCGGCCAGTTCCTCGGCCTCCTCCATGTAGTGGGTGGTGAGGAACACGGTCTTGCCCTCGCGCTTCAAGCCGGCGATGACGCGCCAGACCTCGCGCCGGGCGGCCGGGTCCAGGCCGGTCGTGGGCTCGTCGAGAAAAACTATCTCGGGGTCGTTGACCAGCGCCACGGCGATGCCGACGCGCTGCTTGAGCCCGCCGGAGAGGTTCTTGTAGAGCTTGCTCGCGTGCTCCCCGAGGTCCATGAGCCTTATGAGCTCGTCCGTGGAGCGGTGGGTCGAGTAAAGCCCGGAGTAGAACTCGAGCGTCTCGCGCACCCGCAGGTTGTCGAACGAGCTGAACTCCTGCGGGAGCACGCCTATTATCTTCTTGACGTCATCGATGTGCTTGCCGGCATCGAAGCCCTTGAGCCTTATCGTGCCGGACGTCGGCGTCCGGATGGTCTCTATCATCTCGACGGTGGTGGTCTTTCCGGCGCCGTTGGGGCCCAGAAACGCGAACACCTCGCCCTTGCGGATGCGCAGGCTGATCCCATCCACGGCGCGGACTTCGCCGTACACCTTGACGAGTTCCTGGACCTCGATGTAGTAGTCGCCGCCGTCTTCCGGCCTTTTCGCGATGTCCGGCGCTGGGGACGCTTCCATGGGATTTCCTTCACGAGGCGTGACGGGGGAACCTCTAGATAATCTTTGGCTAGGATCTCAGGTGCCGGGGTCCCCGGACCGGCCCCCGGGATCGCTCCCGCCGCCCATTCCGCGGAACCCGCTCCCTTCCTCCTTTTCGCGCTCGAGCTCGGATTCCATGCGCAGCCTGTCGGCCGTCGTGGGCTTGTAGAACCGGTCCCAGTGCCTGGTCACGTACCTGGCCATCAGGGGGGCCGCCAGGGCGGCGCCGACCAGCAGGCCCATGAGGATTCCGATGATGTACGGCCAAAGAGGTTCGTGCCAGGCGGCCGCGGGCGGCGGGTCCCGGACCTTCACGGAGAAGGTCCATGAGGCCGTTGCATTTGCGGTGTCGTAGGCCGTGACCTTCACGGTGTAGTCGCCGCTCGCGTTGTAGATGTGGGAGGCGTTCCCGTCGGCCGAATAATAATCGAAGGCGCCGTTGCCGTCGAAGTCCCAGCCGATGCTGGTCACGGAATCACCGGCATCCCCGTCGAAGGCGAAGACGGCGACGCGCGCCGTCCTTCCCGTCGTGGCGCCCAGGCTGGCCGGGCCCGAGATGGACGGTGGGTGGTTCTTCCGGATGACCGCAACGGTCGTGGAGCCCTGAGCGGTCCTGGCAACGGGCCCGTTGTCCGTCACGCGCAGGCGCGCCGTGTATGTCCCGGCCTGGTGGTAGGTCCAGCTGGCCGAGCCGGTCCCGGCCGAGCTATGGTCCCATTCGCCGTCATCGTCAAAATCCCACTCGTAGAGGACGATGATGCCGTCGGCGTCCTGCCCCCTGCCCGCAAGCAGCACCGGCTCTCCGGCGACGGCGCTCACGGCGGGCCCGGCATTGGCCGTCGGCGGCTGGTTCACCGCGTGGACGGTCACGATGCAAAGATCGGTGTCGTTCAAGGGCGGCGTGCCGTTGTCGGTGACGCGCAGCAGGGCCTTGAAGGTCCCGGGGCCCTCGTAGATGTGCGACACGTTCCCCGACGCGCCGTTATAGTCCCAGACGCCGTCGCCCTCGAAATCCCACTCGTACCTGGCGACGGCCCCGTCCGGGTCGAACCCCGTGCCGTTGAGGGCCACGGGCGCCCCCGCCTCGCCCGCCCGGTCGTCCCCGGCATCTGCATACGGCTCAAGATTTCGCGACCGGACCGAGACCGAGGTCCGGTCCACGCCCGTCTGCCCGTTGTTGTCGGTGACCCGGAAGAGCGGGTTGTAGACGCCCGGCGCCTTGTAGACGTGGCTGGCGTTCCCCGACTGGCTGGAGCGCCAGTCGAACGTCCCGTCGCCCTCGAAGTCCCACTCGTAAAGGACGATGAGCCCGTCGTCCTGGGCGCTCCCGTTGAGCCAGACCGCCTCGTTCGTGTAGGCGGTCTTTCCCGGCCCGGCTTCGGCGAGCGGTATCGTGTCCGCCGAGGCCGCCGGGATGGCCGCGAGCACGGCCACCGCCATCAACGATATCAGAAGCCCCCGTGGTTTCAGACGGCCACCACCTTCCGCCCGGACTGGCGCACCAGCGCCCGGGCCATGCGCGGCGTCGTGTACGAGAACCCGACGCGGCCCCACCGGTCCACGCCGACGAGCCCTCCCGTGCCGTGGACGCGGCGCCTGAGCACGCGCAGCGCGCGCCGGCAGGCCGCTGAGGGGGGCGTCCAGGCGCGCATGCGGTCGCAGGCCGATTTCGAGAGCACCACGCGCATGATGGGCTCGCCCCACCCCGTGGCCGAAACGGCGCCGGTCTCGTTGTCGGCGTAGGCCCCCGCCCCGACGATGGGGCTGTCGCCCACGCGCCCGGGGGGCTTGTGCGGGACGCCGCCCGTGGACGTGGCGGCCGCGAGGTCGCCGCGCCGGTCGATGGCCGCCGCGCCGACGGTGCCGTGCATCTGGTCCTCCTGCACGGTGTCGAAGACATGGCGCACGCTGAAGTCCTTCTTGTGGCTTATCGATTTCCAGCGGGCGAGCTCCCGGCCGACCAGCAGGTCCTCCGTCCGGCACTCCGGGAATCCCACGGCCCGGGCGAAGAGGTTGGCCCCGTTGCCGGCCAGGAGCGCAAGCTCGCTTCTGTCCATCACGGCGCGCGCCAGCCGGACCGGGTTGCGGATGTTCTTGACGGCGGCCACCGCCCCGGAGCGCAGGTGCCGGCCATCCATGATGATCGCGTCCAGCTCCACCTCGCCGAGCTTGTTCAGGAACGCCCCCTTGCCGGCGTCGAACGCCGGGTCGTCCTCGAGCACCGTGACGGCGGCCTCGACCGCGTCGAGCGACGAGCCGCCCTTCGCAAGTATATCGTGTCCGGCGTCCACCGCGGCGGACACGCCGCGCAGGTGCGCCTCGACGGCGCTGTTCGGTATCCCCCAGGCGCCTCCGTGGACTATTATCGCGGGCTCCACGCATTCACCTCACGAGGGGCATGTCCGTCCCAGCGTCCCCAGTATGACGCGGGCGTCCACGGCCACCAGCCCCTTCTCGGTGACCATGAGCGGGTTGATGTCAAGTTCCTCGATGTCGGGGTGGCGGGCCATGCCGGTCGAGATGTCCACGAGGACCCTCGCCAGCTCCGACTTGTCAGCCTTCGGGTAGCCCCGGGCGCCCTCGAATATGGCCTTCCCGCGTATCTCCTCTATCATCTCCCGGGCGTCGAACGCCGAGATGGGCACGAGCCGGAAGCTCACGTCCTTGTACACCTCGACGAACACGCCCCCCATGCCGAACATGAGCATCCGCCCGAACTGCGGGTCGCAGCTGGAGCCGACGATGAGCTCGGTGCCCTTGACCATCTCCTCGACCACGACGCCCCTCACCCGGGCCTCCGGCCTTTTCGAACGGACGGAGGCCATCATGGCGTCGAACGCCGCGCCCGTCTCGGCGCCGTCCCGGAGGCCGACCTTGACCCCGCCCACCTCGGTCTTGTGGATGATGTCCGGCGAGACTATCTTCATGACGACCGGAAAGCCGATTTCGGAAGCGGCCTTCACGGCCTCCTCCCGGCCGGAGGCGGGCGCCGAGCGGTTCATCGGGACGCCGAGCCCGAGGAGCACCTGCCGGGACTCGTGGACGTCGAGGACCGTGCGCCCCTCGGCCGCCGCGGCGGCCAGGACCTCCTCCACGCTCATGCGAACTTCCTCCTTCGAAGGTACTGGCCCCGGTGGTGAAGGGCCTTCATGGCCCTCACTGGGCGCTCGGGCACCTCCATCTCGGGGATGCCGTGCGAATCCAGATAGTCCTCGGAGACCTGGCTCACCACGCCGACGAACGAGGCGGTGAACGGCTTCTGCGTGGTGCGGGAAACGTCCACGATGGCGTGGGCCACGTCCTCGAGGGGCATCACCGCCTGGGGACCCACGATGGTTATGACCCCGTGCACCTCGGGCGCCTTGACGAGGAGCTCGAGCACCCGCTGGTAGCGGTCCAGGTCGGAATCGCCGATGACGTCCACCGGGTTGTTCCGGCTCCAGGTCGGCGGGCACACGGAATCGATGGCCTCCAGCGTGTCGGGCGACAATGTGGCAAGGGGCAGGCCGATGTCGTAAGCGACGTCGGCGGCGATGACCGCCGGCCCGCCGGCGTTGGAGATGATGGCGATGCCGTCGCCCATCACCGGCGGCTGGTACGCCAGCGCCCTCGAGAAGTCGAAGAGCTCCAGCATCGTGAAGGCCCGGATGGCGCCCGATTCCTGTATGGCCGCCGAGTACGCCGTGTCGGAGCCGGCGAGCGCCCCGGTGTGCGACGAGGCGGCCCGGGCGCCCGACGCCGTCCTTCCGGCCTTGAGGATGACCACGGGCTTCCTGGGCACCACCTTCTTCTTCAGCGTCTCGTAGAACCGGCGCCCGTCCTTGGCCGACTCCATGTATATCGAGACGCACTTCGTGGACGGGTCGTTCGCGTAGTACTCGATGATGTCCGAATCCTCCAAATCGCTCTTGTTGCCGATGCTCACGAAGTTCGCAAATCCCATGTACTCCTCCATGGAGTACTCGATGACCGAGGTGCAGATGGCCCCGCTCTGCGAGACGAACGAGATGGGCCCCCTCGGCGGGGCCTTCTTGGCGAACGTGGTGTTCAGCCGGTTCCCCGTGTTGATGACGCCGATGCAGTTCGGCCCCAGAAGCCTCATGCCGCTCGCCCGGGCCTTCTCCACGACGCGCTTTTCGCGCTCGCGGCCCTGGCTGCCGCTCTCGGAGAAGCCCGACGTGATGAGCACCGCGGCCCGTATGCCCTTCTTGGCGCACTCGTCGAGAACGGCCTCCACGCCCGCCGCCGGGATGGCTACCACGGCGAGGTCAACCGGGCCGGGGATGTCGCCCACCTTCTTGAAGGTCCTTTGGCGGAATATGTCCTCGCCCGAGGGGTTGACGGGATAAACGTGCCCCCTGAACCCGCCCCCGAGCTGGCCCTCGGCCCCGAGAATCAGGTTGCTCATTATCGCGTAGCCGACCTTCCCCGGCTTGGACGAGGCGCCGATGACCGCCACGCTGTCGGGCCAGAAGAACGGATGAAGTGGATGCCCCTTGAGAGTCTCCATTCGGATACCGGGCCCGCTAGGGGCGGGCGGGTATAAAGAATTTTACGGGGCGATGGGGGACGACGGACGAGCGGGAAGGGGACGAGCGGGAAGGAGACGAGCGGGAAGGGGACGAGCGGGAAGGAGACGAGCGGGAAGGGGACGAGCGGGAAGGAGACGAGCGGGAAGGGGGCTCCTGAATAATGGACTTCCCGCTTCCCGCTTCCCGCTTCCCGCTCGTCCCCTCGTTTCCCCGTTTCGTTTATTAATCCCGGCGCCCATATTACATGGCGGGGGATGCGATGGTTAAGGGGTGGACCGTCATGTTGTCGGTCGGCCAGTTCTTCCGGCCCCAGCGCCCACCGCCCGAGGAGCCCGAAGAGGCGCCCCCGCCGATGGTCCAGTACCGCGACACCTCCTACGTCCCCCAGGCCCCGGTCAAGTCATCCAGGCGTTTCGCGCCCGGGTTCATCGTGGCGCTGGTGGGGCTCGTGATGGTGTTCGGGTCGATGTTCCTGCCCTGGTATTTCTACACAATATCAGGCAAGGTATGGATAGGCAACATCTACTACAACGTCTACGACCGGGACGAGTTCACCTTCAACGGCATCAGCTCCGTCGAGGAAAAAAGCGTCCCCGGGTTCACGGTCACGGACACCTACAACCGGAGCTGGGGGGACTACGACAACCAGTACAAGAACGCGCACCACAAGCCCTCGCGGGTCACGGGCGTCTATTCAAGCGTCCTGGTGGTCCTGGTGGCGGCCGGCACGCTCTGCGCCCTCGGGGCGTTCCTGGCCGTGCTCTTCAGGCTGAAGAAGCGGCCGATGCTCTTTCCGGCGGTCGTGCTCCTCGCGGGCGCGCTGGTGGCCCTGTCGGGCGCGGGGGCGTTCTCCGCCTGGCATCCCCCGGCCGTCAAGGAGGACGGGGCGCTCGCCCACCAGCCGGACTACCCGACGCTTGCGCCCTCCGGGCCGTACGATTCATTCTCGGGCGAGGGGGTGCGCTCTCCCCTGACCTACAAGTGGGGCCCGGGGGCCGGCTGGTATGTGGCAATGGCGGGCCCGGCCCTGGTCATCGCCGGCGCGGTCGTGCTGTACGCCATGAACCGGGGACGGGAAGAATAGGCGGGACGGGCGGGGGGCGGGAAGGGTGAAGCGCGCAGGGACGCCTTCCCGCTCCGTAGACGAGCTTCGCTCGTCTCGGCCGAGACGACCGGCTCGAAGCCGGTCGTCAACGGTCCCGCTCGTCCGTCAACTGTATTTCTCGTATCTCACGATCTCGGAAAGGTTCTTCCGGCCGTCGGGCTCGCCCTCCTCCTCAGGGTAGCCCAGAGCCAGGATGAAGACCACGTTCACGTCGCCCTGCGGTATCGCGAGGAGCTCTTGGACCTTCTCGTTGTGGAACTGGTACACCCAGTGGCAGGCCAGGCCTTCCGCGTAGGCGGTGAGCTCCCCGCTGCCAAGCGCAAGCCCCATGTCCATGGGGTAGGACGACATGTACATCCCGAGGTACGGGTAGGCCTCGGCGATGGTGGCGCAGCCCACCACCAGGACGGGGGCGTCGGCGATGAATTTCTGGCCCTGGCAGGCGGAGGCGAGCCTCTGCTTCATCTGGTCGTCGCGCACCACCACGAACTTCCAGGGCTGGGAGTTCGCGGCGCTGGGGGCGAGCCTCATCGAGCCCAGCACGGAGTTCAATTTCTCGTCCGGGAGGGGTATCCTCTTGAACCTCTTCACAGGGCGCCTTTTCTTCATGGTCTCCAAAACTTCCATGCCATTCACCTTTCGACCGACATCTCCGGACCCATCGTTCATCCTGTGAAAAAGATCTTTTTGCAGTTCACGCACTTGGCATGGCCGTCGGGGTACCTAACGTGGTCGGTGGAGCCGCACCGCGGGCAGACGCCCGGCGGGGCCTTCGACGGCCGGGACGCCCTGGCCGGGGCGGGCGCGGCCGGGTACCCCGGGGCGCCGTAGGTCTGGTACCGGGGCGCCCCGTAGGTCGGGTACTGCCCCCCGGCGTAGGGCTGGGTGGTCTGGGGCAGCCCGCCGTAGGGCTGGGCCTCGGGCCCGCCGAAGAGCCCCTGCTCCTGGCGCTTCCTCGCCTGGGCGGCCGAGCGGGCGATGGTCACGATGACGAGCGTGATGATTATGAGGATGCAGGGCAGAAGCGACCACAGAAGGGATTCGTCCCCCGGGGGGCTGTCCGAGATGGTGAGGGTGGAGGACACGGTGGTCACCGCGTTCCCGTCGGAGACGCGCAATGTCACGGTGAATGTGCCCGCCTTCGCGTAGTAGTGCGTCGGGTTGCGGTCCTGGCTCGTGGTCCCGTCCCCGAAGTTCCAGTCGAAGCTGAGCCGGTCGTTGTCCGGGTCGGTGGCCTGCGGGCGGAAGCGCACCGGGGAGTTCACCCCGAACCCGCTGGCGGACAGCCCGAGCGACGTCACGACGGGCGGGGCGTTGGTCACGGTGATGTTCCTTGCCAGGGTGGCCGAGTCCCCGTACTCGTCCGTGATGCGGCAGACCACAGTGAAGTTGCCGGTCGATGTGTAGGTGTGCGACGGCTGGGTGGAATTGCTCCCGGAGCCGTCGCCGAACGTCCAGTTGTAGCGGAGGATGGTGCCGTCGGGGTCCAGGGCCGCCGCCTGGAATCTCCACTCGGCGCCGTTCCTCGTGGCGGTGATGTTGGTTATCACCGGAGGGAGGTTTATGTGGACGGCGACCTCGTCCTGGCCCACGGCCCCGCTATCGTCGCGCACCGTGAGCACGACGGTGTAGTCGCCCGGCTGGGTGTAGTAATGCGTCACGTTCCTGCCCGAGGCGTTCGTCCCGTCCCCGAAAGACCAGCTAAACGACACCGGGTCGCCGTCCGGGTCCGAGCCGGCCCCCCGGAAGGTCATGTTCTCGCCGGCGCGTTTGGTGACGTTCAGGCCGGCGTCCGCGGTCGGCGGCCGGTTGGCGGAAACGGCGACGACGGCGGTGTCGCTCGATTCGAGGCCGTTCCATCTCATCGTGAGCGTCACGTTGAACGTCCCCGCCTCGTTGTAGACCGTTTCCACCTCCGTCCCGGCGGCGGTCATCCCGTTTCCGAATGTCCAAAGATACAGCGTGGCATCCGGGTCCACCGAGTCCGAAAGCGAGGCGTTGAAGGCCACCGTCCGTCCGGTCCGGGCGGCGCGGTCGGGGCCGGCGTCCGGGGAAAGCGGGGCGCCGAAGGGGATGGAGAGCGTGCTCGAGTTCCCGCCGGCGCCGCAGAGCACCTCGAGCAGGCCGTCCGATGCGTCGATTCTGGCGATCTCGAGCCGGAGGCTCCCGTTTCGCAGGTCCCCGGCGTAGCCGTCGTGGCCGGACGGGGCGGGCAGGATGAGCGCGCGCTCGGCCTCGATCACCTTCGTCGTGGTGAAGTTGCGATAGGCGAGCGTCCGGGTGTCGGAGCCGTTGCCCAGGTAGTCCAAATCGAGCCGGCAGGAAAGCTCCAGTCCGGAAACGTTGAGCGAGACCAGCGCGAGGTCGACCGTGAACCAGTCCGCCGCGTCGCGGTACAATCCGGAGAGGCCGGCCACGGTGAAGTTGGCGGAGCCGCCGCGGCCCATGACCACCGAGCCGTTCGTGGCCGGTGCCTGCAATGACAGGTTCAGCTCCCCGCCGGAAACGTCCAGATGAAGCACAACCGGGCCGGATTGGGCCCTTCCGGCGTCTGCTCCGCCGCCGCCTTGAACGGGCAACATGCCCAGGAGAACCAACAGCGCCAGAAGCGCTCGCATCCTCATGTTTCGGCCTTAGTATACTCATCAAGGCTATAAAACCTTTCTGACAAAAACCGAAAGAAAAGCTTATAATCGGACCTCTGCTTGATGTTTGCCGGAGGCCGCCTTGGTGACCAAGGAAGCCGGGAAATGCCCTTCCTGCGGAAAGCCCGCCGCTTCGGGCCGGAGCAGCTGCGCCGCCTGCGGGGCGGCGCGCCCCGGCGCGGAGCCGGGCGCCCCTGCCGAGCGCCCGCTTCCCGAGGACGTGCCCGCCCCGCAGCGCCTGGAACGGCCGGAGCGCATCTACGTCCCAGTCGAGTACGAGAAGACGGAGATACCCGGCGAAAAAAAGCTCCTCGAGGCCGGCGACGAGGTCAAGGTGGACCGCGCCGACATGGTCGAGAAGGAGACCTACATGTGCCTCATCTGCGGCACCACCGTGCCGGTGCTCGCCGACAAGTGCCCGATATGCGGGACCATCTTCGTGGACGAGACCGAGGCGCGCACGTTCACCGGCCTGCCCGTGGCGCGGGTGCCCCGCAGGGGCGAGCTCTCGGCGGCCGAGGCCCAGACCCGTGAAGTGCCGCGCGCTGTGGAGTCGGTCAACCTGGAGTTGACCACCCCGCGCCCGCTCTCCGCGCACGCTCTCAAGGAAGCGGACGTGCTCCCGGTGATGGAGCCCCCGGACCACCGGAAGGTCGTCATAAAAAAGAAGGTCCTGAAAAAGGCACGGAAATAGGCCGCGCCGGGACGAGGGTCAAGGGTGAAGGGACGACGACGCCGGCACGCTGCACCCTCGTTTTCCGCACTCAGGAGTCCAGCTCGTCGAGCTCGAGCTCCAGCCCGCCGGCGGGATGCCCGAGCTCGAAATCGACCACGACCTTCGGGTGGTACTCGCCGAACCAGCCGGCCGTCCTCGACGTCTCCGTCATGACGATGGAGGCGCAGCGGCCCTTGATGAACTCGGGGCGGTCGTGCGGCTTCATGAGGTATCTGCCTTCCATGCCGAGCTCGCGCAGGACCGCCTCGGCGAGCGCCTTTGCCTCGGTGAAGCTCGCCCTCGGGTGGATGAACACCGCGGCCAGCCGGCGGCGGTTCTTGTGGTCCACGACGGCCTCCCCGACCTCGAAGAGCCTCTGGGGCAGGTCGTGGTGCTTGTTGATGCGGAGGAGCTCCAGAAGGGAGGGCGCGAGCTCCGGGCGCAGGATGGTCTGGTCCTCCGTCACCGGGTTTTGCACCTCCGAGGCCCCGGCGGGCCTTCCGCCGGCCGCCGGGAACTGCTTGGCCGGCGAGGTCAGGCAAAAGCTCATCATCTCGTTGTAGCCCAGCCCTATCATCGATTGGCGCGCCCGCTCGTCGCGGAAGGAGGAGGCGAGCTCCCGGCCAAACGTCATGGCCCGGGGCGACCCGCCCTGGAGGTTCTGGAAGCCGTGGCCGATGGCGAGGTCCTCGACCAGGTCCACCTCGTGGAGGACGTCCGCCCGGAACGCCGGTATCCCGACCTCGATGCTCGCATCGGCGAGGCTTGCGTCGTACATCATCCGGCGCAATGATTCCATCATGTCGTTCACGGTGATATCCGTCCCCAAGAGGCGGTTGGCCAGCGAGGGGGAAAGGGCGCGTTTCCTGGAAAGGAGGCTCGGGGTGCGGAAAGGGGCCCGCTTCGGGTAGCGCATGACGACGCTCTCGAGCCTGCACCCGCGCTCGGCCAGAGCCGTCGAGATGATGTTGAGGGTGAGGTTGACGGCGGCGTAGTCGGTGCCGGTGACGTCGAGGAAGAGGTTCTTGGTTTCCCCCGTGACCTGGGTGAGCACGCCGTTGATTATCGGCGGGAAGGACAGGACGCTGCCTTCGCGGTCCAGGATGACGGGGTATTTTTCCATCCCGTCGAGTATGGAGGCGTAGGCGATGCCCTTGTCGTGCCTTTCGAGGATTTCGCAAAGATTCATCTCCTCGGTGCAGGCCAGGGGCACGAAGCTGATGGATCCCGGCTCGACGGCCTTGTAGACGAAGGGCGGTTTCACCCGGTCCAGGTCGTGGATGCCCACGGAGACCTTCCGGCGCAGCCGCCCGACGGTGACGTGGAGCTTCTCCTGCATGTCCATGATGGACCTCACGGCGGCGTCGTCGAGGTGGATGTCCCGGACGATGCCGCAGACCACGTACGGCCGGACGGGCGTGACGGATTCATCGAGCTCGAGGTCTATGTTCGAGTCGTTCACCTCGTAGCGGGGCATTCCGGGGCGCAGCCCGAGGAACGCCTTCATCGCCCGGGCGACGCCCTCGACGCTGTAGAGGTCGGGACGGTTGGGGAAGAACTCGAGCTCCACGAGGTCGCCCTCGAACTTGTTTATGTCGCAGCCGAGCATGGGCGCGCGGGCCGAAAATTCGTCGCGGGCAAGCTCCTTGCCCAGGAGCGCCGTGAAGTCGGAGTAGCTGAACGAGATTACCGGCATCGCTGGCGGTATCGGACTGCCATATTAATGAATTATGCTCCTCGGGGGGAAAGGCAGCATGGCAGCAAGGCAGCATGGCAGAAATGCGGGGCAGGAAGGGAGGAAGGAAGAAAGGGAGAAAGGGACGAGCTGTCCACCATCCCCTCTCTGGCTTGCTGCCTCGCTGCCTTCCTGCCCTCCCTTGCTGCCTTGCTGCCTTCCTGCCTTGCTGCCTTCCCTTGCTGCCTTGCTGCCTTCCTGCCTCGCTGCCCCGTTTTTCAAAGCGTTTAAATATAACCCATAACTCATAGCGTCTCCCGTGTCCAACGGAGCGCGCCGCGACGGCTGGCAGCACCGCATCTCGGGAGAGCGCCTCATCTGGTGCGAGGGGTGCAACCTCCCGATTCTGCGCCAGCGGTGCGGCCGGTGCGGGCGCGAGGGGCGGTCCATGGAACTGTCCCCGCCGGGCGATATACGGCCGGCCATGAAGGGCGGGCTGGCCCTCCTTGAATCCACGGCGCGCCGGCAGTACGGGATGCCCGAAAGCTTTCATTTCCCCGAGGTCGTCCTCTTCAACCACATCGCCGGGCTGGACCGCACCGACCAGGTCATCCTCGACGGCCGGCTCTTCGGGACGCTCTCGTTCGACCCGGTCTCGCGCGAGCACTCCTTGGCGCCCACGGCCGCCGGGGCCTCCATGCTCCTCAACGCCGGCGCCCGCCATCTCCGGCTCAGGCGGGGCGGCCGGGGCCACGTGAAGGGAAAGACCGTGGCGCCCGAAATGCTCGAAAGGCTCGAGGACTGGGCCCTGCCGGGTTCCGAGGTCATCGTCGCCTCGGGCGAGAGCGCCGCCGCCGGGCGGTTCATCGACCGGCGGCAGGGCGTCCGGATACGGGACATAGCGCCCCGCGGCATCCGCTTCAGCGCCCTCCGGCCGACGCTCGATGACGTCATCTCCGCGAACCGGGAGGCCCTCGAAGGCCTCGAGAACATCGCCGTCCACGAGATAAACTCGGTGGCCTCGGACCATCCCGATCTGGCGTTCACCGTGTCGTTCTCGGGCGGAAAGGACAGCCTGGTCGCCCTGGAACTGGCGGTCCGCGCCGGAAGGAAGCCGACGATGCTTTTTTCGAACACGGGCCTCGAGTTCCCCGAGACCGTGGCGCACGTCCGGGCGGTGGCGCGCGATAAGGGCCTCCGTCTCCTCGAGGGTGGGGCCGCCGGCGCCTTCTGGGAGAACCTGCCCCGCTTCGGGCTTCCCGCCAAGGACTACCGCTGGTGCTGCAAGGTGTGCAAGCTCTCGCCGATGACGAGCCTGCTCGCCGGCCATTTCCGCGGCGGCGTGCTCACCGTCGAGGGGCGCCGCCGGCGCGAGTCCTTCGCCCGGCAGGGCATCCGCCTCGTCGAGGAGAGCCCCTTCGTCCCCGGCCAGCTCAACATCGAGCCGATACGGAACTGGACCGCGCTCGACGTGTGGCTGTACATCAGGATGCGCCGGCTCCCGTACAACGCGCTGTACGACGCCGACTTCGAGCGCGTCGGGTGCTGGATGTGCCCGGCGACGCTGGAAAGCGAGTTCGAGGCGCTCAAGGCCGTCCATCCCGAGCTGCACGCGAAATGGGCCGAGAAGCTCAAGGAGGAGGTCGACAAGGGCGGCCTCGACGAAAAGGCGGCGGCGGCCGGGGCCTGGCGCTGGCGGTCAGCGCCCCCCAAGATGCGGGAGCTTGCGCAAAGGCACGGCTGGAAGCCCCGTGCGGCCACGGCGGGCGAGCCCTCATTGGCGATAGCCGGCGGGCTGGCGCCGTGCCTCACCGGCGGATATTCCCTGGAGGCGAACCTCACATTGCCGGAGCAGGCGCCCCTCGACCGCATCGTCAACCTTCTTGGCACCGTGGGCGAGGTCCGCTTTTCGGAGGACATGGGGCTTGCCATCGTGCGCCGGGACCAGCTTTCGGCCAAGGTCTTCGAGAGCGGCCAGATAGTGGCGACCGGGCCCCGGCCCGAGACGGTCCGGCCCTTCCTGCTCGAGGTCGTCGGCGCCGTGCTGCGGGCCGCCCGGTGCTCCCGGTGCCTGCTCTGCGTCAAGGCCTGCCGGAGGAACGCCATCCGGGTGATGCAGCTCCCCGAGGTGGACCCGAACCGGTGCGACCGGTGCGGCCGGTGCGCCCGCTCGTGCGTGCTCGTGAAGTACGCCGACAAGCTCGCGGCCGGCGGGAAGTGAGGCACGCTTTGCGGACGGTAGACCGGTAAACCGGTAAACCGGTAAGCCGGTAAGCCGGTACACGGAGGACCTTCGGGGCCGGTAGCGGACGAACCGTCCCCGGTTTACCGGTTTACCGGTTTACCGGCTTCCCGGTCCCCATCTCGCCCGTGTCCATAAATGCTTATATTCCCCAATACCATACTTTCGCCCGGTGAAACGGTTGAAGGCTGTTATCCTCGCGGCCGGGGAAGGGATAAGGCTTCGCCCCCTGACCCTGTACAAGCCCAAGGTCATGATCAAGGTGGCCAACCGGCCCATACTGGAATACGTCGTCCGGGCGCTGGCCAAGAACCACGTCCGCGACATCCTCATGATAGTCGGCTACCGGCGCGAGCGCATCATGACCTATTTCGAGGACGGCCAGAAGTTCGGCGTCAACATCACCTACGAGGTGCAGGACAAGCAGCTCGGGACGGCGCACGCGCTGTCGCTTGCCGAGGGTAAGACCGGCGACGATTTTCTGGTCCTCCCGGGCGACAACATCGCCGACCCGTCCATCGTGAAGGACATCCTGGGCTCGGAGGCGCCCTACTCCATCGCCGTGACGGAGTCCCAGCTCCCGTCGAAGTACGGCGTAGTCCTGCTCAAGGGAAAGCAGGTCACCGGCGTGGTGGAGAAGCCCGAAAGCAACCTCGGGAACCTCATCTCGACGGGCCTCTTCCGGATGTCCTCGAAGGTCTTCGGCCACATCCGGTCCTGCGCGGTCGCCGGGCGCCACGACATCACGGCCGTGTTCCACTCGCTTTTGGAATCCGGCGAAAAGATCGCCGCGGTCAAGACCACCGCCCGCTGGAGCGACGTGGTCTACCCCTGGGACCTTCTGGACCTCAACGCCCGGGTGCTCTCAGAGGGCGCCGAGGCGGTGGCGGGGACCATCGAGAGCGGCGTCCATATCAGGGGCAACGTCCAGATAGGCGAGGGCTCCGTGATACGCTCGGGCACCTACATCGAGGGCCCGGCGCGCATCGGGCGGGGCTGCGACATCGGTCCGAACGTGTGCCTTCTGCCCTCGGTGAGCATCGGCGACAACGTCACGATACAGTCCTCGACCGAGGTGCGCAACTCGCTCATCATGAACGACGTGACGGTCGGCCCGGGGGCGCTCATCTCGCACTCCGTGATAGGCGACGGCTCCCGGCTCGGCGCCCACTTCGTCGCCGGGGCCGAGAAGGCCCAGGTCATCCTCGAAAAGGAAATCCACATCGTGCCGGCCCTCGGGGTGATACTCGGGGAGGACACGACGGTGGGCAACTGCGTCACGGTCGAGCCGGGCGTGTTCATCGGCTCCAGCTGCCGGATAGGCTCGCTGCGCAACATCGCCAGGAACATCCCCGACAACACGAGCGTGGTGTGACGGATGTGCGGCATCGTGGGCTACATAGGCGGCCAGGACGCCCAGCCCATACTGGTCGAATCGCTCAAGCGGCTCGAGTACCGGGGCTACGACTCCGCCGGCGTGTCGGTCATCGACACCGTGCTCCAAAGCTCCAAGGCGGTCGGCAAGATAGCGGAGCTCGAAAGGAGGCTGACGAAGGCCCCGGGCAACGTGGGCATAGCCCACACCCGCTGGGCGACGCACGGGAAACCCTCCGACCAGAACGCGCACCCGTTCACCGACTGCAGCGGGAGGATGGCGCTGGTCCACAACGGGATAATCGAGAACTACCGGGAGCTCCGGGACCGGCTGGAGGCGAAGGGCCACCGCTTCGCGTCCGAGACCGATACCGAGACGGTCGTGCACCTGGTCGAGGAGAACTACAAGGGCGACCTCAGGGCGGCCGTCTCGGCGACGCTCGGGCAGCTCCGGGGGTCGCTCGCGCTCGCCGTGATACACAGCTCCGAGCCCGACAGGATAGTCGTCGCCCGCGACGAGAGCCCTCTCGTCATAGGGCTCGGGCAGGACGAGAACTTCGTCGCCTCGGACCTGCCGGCGCTCCTCAAGCACACCCGGCGCGTGCTGTACCTGCAGAACCGGGAGCTTGCGGTCATAACGCGCAAATCGGTGCGCATCGAGACGTTCGCGGGCGAGCCGGTGGAGCGCGAGGTGTCCACGGTGGACTGGACGCCGGAGGACACCGAGAAGGGCGGCTACCAGCACTTCATGCTCAAGGAGATCTTCGAGCAGCCCCGGGCGATGCTCGAGATGCTCATCGGGCGGATACCCGGGCTGGAGCTCGACATCGGCGGCATCGAGAAGGAGGACTTCGACTCCGTGAAGATCGTTGCCTGCGGCACGTCGCTGCACGCCGGGCTCGTGGGCAAGTACGTCCTGGAGCAGTTCACCGGCCTCCCGGTCACGGTCGAGCCCGCCTCGGAGTACCGCTACTCGGCCCACGCGAAGGACTCGCCGCTCATGGTGCTCATCTCGCAGAGCGGCGAGAGCGCCGACACGCTCCAGGCGGCGCGCGAGGCGCGCCGGCGCGGCTCGCGGACGCTCGCGGTGACCAACGTGGTCGGGAGCTCGATAACGCGCGAGGTCGACGCGGTGCTCTATACCCGGGCGGGGCCGGAGATAGGCGTGGCGGCCACGAAGACGTTCACCTGCCAGCTCATCGCCATGTACCTGCTGAGCATGGCCATCGGGAAGCACCGCGGGACGCTCCTGCCGCGCCAGCTGCAGGAGCTCATCGACGGGCTCCGGAGGCTTCCCCGGGATGTGCAGTCCGTCCTGGACAACCGGGGCGCGATAAAGCTGACGGCGGAGTGGATGGCCAACGCCCGGGACGTGTTCTTCATCGGGCGCAACGTGCACTACCCGACGGCGCTCGAGGGCGCCCTGAAGCTCAAGGAGATCTCTTACATCCACGCCGAGGGCCTTCCCGCCGGCGAGCTCAAGCACGGGCCGAACGCCCTTCTGACGGCGGAGACGCCGGTGGTGGCGATAGCGATACGCGACCACACCTACGACAAGATGATATCCAACATCGGCGAGGTCAGCGCCCGGAGCGCGCCCGTGATAGCGGTCGGCTACGAGAACGACCGCGAGCTCAAGAAGGCCTCGGACCTCACGCTTTACGTGCCCGAGGTGCTCCCGGTGCTCTCGCCGATACCGGTCATTGCCACGCTCCAGCTTCTGGCCTATCACGTGGCCCTTTTGCGCGGCTGCGAGATAGACAAGCCGCGGAATTTGGCCAAGAGCGTCACGGTCGAGTAGTCCGGAGGAATGGCCGATGGCGGAGGAACCCAGGCCGGTCGAGGCGCCAAATCCGGGCGGGCCCGAGCCAGCGGCGCCGGCCGGCGCCGCGCCTTCGGCAGCCGGGCCGGCCGGCGGCGAACCGGTCCGCGAGGCGCCGACCCGGCCGCTGGAGGCGGGCGCCGGCGTCCCGGGCCGCGGCGAGAGGGAAAAGCCCGAGCAGGCGGCGCCGCCGCCGGCCCCGGCCGGCGAGGCGGACGTCAAGATAATCGAGGCCCCCGAGGCAAAACCCGTCTCGGAGATGAAGCCGGCCTTCACGCCTTCCGAGATAAAGCCCATCCTCCCGGACGAGAAGGGCGTGGTCGTCTTCGACGACGCGTCGAGGGTCGAGTGGGGCGAGGAGGAAAGGCCCGGCGGGGCCGTCGTCATGAAAGCGGGCGCCCCGGCGAAGGAGGGAGCGGCCCATCCCCCGGCCCCCGCGCCCGGGGAAGGCGCGGCCGGCCGGGGCGGGGAGGCCCCGCCGGCGGAGCGCCCGGGCCTGCCCGTCCATCCACCGCTGCCCTACGAATTCCACGGCACGGGAAGGGACATCCGCAGGTTCATCCGCAACGGGACGTTCATGTTCCTTGCCGGGTCCTTGGTCTATTTCCTTGTGGCCGCCTACTGCCTGGGTGTGGCGTTCCTGAACATCTTCGACAGGTGGGCCCAAACGAGGGCGGGGGACTTCGGCGCCGCCGGCCTCCTGGCCCTGGGCCTTTCCGCCGGCGCGTTCTCCTGCATGCTGCTTTCCCGGGCCAGGCTGGAGGAGCCCCTGCGCCGCAACGATGTCGCGGCGGTCCGCCGGCGCCTGCCGGTGGCCGTCGGGGCCGGGCTCGTCTTCGGCCTTCTGCTCGGCGGCCTGCTCCTCCACCTGGCGCGCATCAAGGTGGACGAGCTGCCTTTCCCGCGGGCGGATGGGCCCGACGGGAAGGCGGCCGCCGGGGAAAAGGCCTGACCGGGGCTACTTCTTGTTCTCCCGGACCGGCTGCATCGCGTCGTACAACGACCTGTTGCCGCTCTCCCGGCGCGGGCGCGCCGCCCGGCTCCGGGCCAGCCGCTCGCCGTAGACGTCGCGCCCTTTGGCGCCGCGGGCGGGCCGGACGGTTCTCGGCGGCGACCGGACCGGCTTCGGCCGGTGGGTCAGCACCCAGGCGAGGAACACGGCGCCCGCTATCGTCAAGAGGCCGCTTCCTGCCGCCGTGACCCTCCAACCATCGTCCTCGGCCGGCGGCTCGGCGCCCAGCACCGCCACGGGCAGGAGAAGCTCGGCCGTCGCGCCCGAACTGTCGGTCACGCGGACCCGGACCGTGTAGTTCCCCGGTCGTTCGAATGCATGCTTGACGACAGCCCCCTCGGCGGTCGAGCCGTCCCCGAAGAACCACCTGATGTCCAGCGCAGGGCCCTCGGCGTCGAAGCTCGCGGAGGCGTCGAACGTGAGCGCCTGGCCGGCGCGGGGCCGTCCCTCGGCGAGCCTCGCCCGGACGACGGGAGGTGTGTTCTGGACCAAAACGGCCAGCGTGAACGGCAATGATTCGGCGCCGTCGTCGTCCCTGACGGTCAGCGTCACATTGTACACTCCCGGGGAACCGTAGGTCCGGAACGGACGGTCCGACACGGAGGAGCTTCGGTCCCCCAGGTCCCACAGGTAGGAGACCACGCGCCCGTCCGGGTCCGAGCCGGCCGGCAGGAACGAAAAGCGGGTGAGCACGGTCCCGTTGGCAGGGAATGCGGAAAACCGCGCCGCCGGCGGCCGGTTGCGCACCGTCACGTTGACGGAGGACACGTCGGAGCCGCCGTCCGAATCCGAGACGGTGACGCGGACGGCATAAAGGCCGTTGTCGGCGTAGGCGTGCGCGACCAGAAAGAGGCCCCGGCCGGTCATCCGGTGCCCGTCGCCGAAGTCCCAGCCGACGTTCAGGCTCTCCTCCTCGGCATCCGAGGCGACGGCCGAAAAATTCACCGGCTCCAGCGTCAGCACGTCGAGCGGTGCGGCCGCAAGCTCCATCGCCGGCGGGCGGTTGGCCACGGTGACCGCAAGCGGCCTCGACCAGTCGCTCTCGAGCCCCCGGTCGTCGCGGACCTTGAGCCTGGCCTCGTAGGCGCCGGCGCGCCTGTACGAATAGGCGGCCGTTGGCTCGTCGCTCCAGGCCGATATCCCGCCGTCTCCGAAGTCGAAGCTCCAGGCGGTCACGTTCCCGTCGTCGCGCGAGCCGGCGCCGGTGAAGAGGATATCCTCCGAGGTAAGGGCTTCGGTGCGGTCCGCCGCGATGACGGCCTCGGGCCGGCCGTTGACATCGATGCGGAACACTGCCCGGTTGTTGTCCCGGCGCAGGTCGCGGTACACGCCGTTCGGGTCAATGGTGACGGTCCAGGTGTGGTTGCCGGGCGCGGCGGTCCACTCGATGCCGCGTTCCTGCGGTTCGCCCGGGCGGAGCCAGGGAATGGCGAGCATCTCGACGGCCACGCCGTCCAGGGCGACCTCGACCAGGACGTCCTGGAGCGAGACGTTCGCCGGGTCGTAGGTGTTGTCGTTTCTGACCGTGAAGTTGGCCGTCAGGAAATCGCCGGCGACGGCCGATGATCTCGTGAAAGAGAGGTTGTCGACCCGGAGGTCGGGCGTGGGCTCGAGAATGAGCGTCACGCCAAGCTGCGAGTACAGGTCCACGGTCTCGCTGGCCGCGCCGGCGCCGGCCTTCCAGGCCTCGGCCAGCACGGGGGCGGTCCCGACCGCGGTCCCGTCGGCGAGCACCTTTCCGACGGTCAGGTTTACGTCCGAGTAGGTGAACCCGTCCCAGGATGCCCAGGGCACCCTCCCTTCCCAGTTCGTCCTGTCGGAGAGAAGGACCTCCCCTGAGCCGGCCGTCACCCGGACAGTGGCGTTCTCCGAGGCCAGGTAATACTCGTCCTGGTCGTTCATGGTCCGTTCTGCGACCTCCAGGTCGAAAAGGGTCTGGCGCCATTCCCGGTCGCACCCGCCGAAGAGATTGTCGGAGACATCGTTGTCCGAGCCTATCTGCCGGAACGCCCAGCCGTTGTCCTGGCTGAAGTTGTTGTCGTGGAACGCCGCCTCGGAGATGATGACATCGATGCCGATTCCGTTGCCGGTGAAATTGTTTGCCCGGACGTTGCGGTCGCGGCAGGTGTCGTCGTTGCAGTCCCCGGCGAAAAGAAGGAGGACGCCCTCCGTGTTGTTGGAAAGGGTATTGTGGTGCGTGTCGAACCGTTCGAAATATAAATTGTAATCGTAATTCCCGTATCCCGTTTCAGCCGGATGCTGGTAGCACGAAGCCTCCACGCCCATCTGGTTGCCGTTGAACTCGTTGTACGCTATCTCGGTCCAGCCCTCCGTGTAGATTCCGCGTGTGTTGTTCTGGAACCGGTTCTGCGATATTACGGCCATGTCCGGCGCCGGGCCCGGCGGCCCTTGGCTGTCGCGTCCGTGGCCCTGGCCGTACTGGCGGACGGCCCGGTACACGCCGAAGGGGCAGTCCCGGAAGGTGTTGTTGAAGACGACGCCGGTGCCCTCGAGGCGGAGGCCGATGGAACGGGGGCCGAGGACCGTGTTGTTGGCAAACAAGATGCCCGAATCGTAATAGGTGTAAAGCGATGCGGAGGTATTCTCCCCGCCGTGGAATGTGCTGCCCTCCACGGTCGCAGAGGTGTGGTCGCAGACAAGGTTGCGGTCGTTGGTGCTGAACGTGCTTCTTGCCAATGATAGCTCGCCGTGACTGGTACTCGCTCCGACGGTGTTGTTGGTGAATGTGCAGTTCGAAAGCCGCATCCCGTAGACAGTGTCCAGCCGCACGCCGTTGCCGTTCCCGGAGAAATCGTTGTGTTCTATGACCGAGGGCGCCTCCCACAGGCCGTAGAGGCCCTCGCTGTTTCCTTCGAATGAGTTGCCGCGGGCGATGAAGACCGGCGCCACGGGATCGTAGGCGCGGGACGGCGCGCCTGCCCTGCCCATGCCGTTGCCCTGGGGGGATTCTGTCGCCACCATCCCGTAGAGGCACCTGCGGAACGTGTTGTCCCTGATATCGGCCGGCTCCCCGGGCGAGGGCGCGGTCGTGCCGTCGTTGGCATGCTGGTGGATGTAGTAGTACCCGAGCCCGACGGAGCAGTTGACGAAGGTGTTGTTCGCGATGACGGGCGAATCCGGGTAGTAGACCTCGAGGCCCTCGAAACGCATGAGATTTCCGTCGAACGTGTTGTTCTCGATGACCGGGGAGGCGTTGCGCGAGTGGACCATCGGCGTGAGGAAGGACTGGAAGGCGCCGGCGATGAAACGGTTGCCCCTGAGGACCGGCGTCCCGTTCTCTATCGATATTCCGGCGCCGGACATGTTGAACATGCTGCCTGTGATGGAGCAGTCGTGAGACCAGGCGTTTAGTCGCCAGGAAAAGGAGCCTGAGACATTGCATTTATCCATGTCCAGGCGGCCCCCGCACGTCATGTCGTACTTCGGGCCAGGGTCGGTGCACGACACGGTGACATTGCGCATGACGAGATCGCCCTTGACCAGGATCGTACTCCACTCGCCCATGATGAGCGTGCAATCGATGAGCGTGAGGGTGCAGCCCGGTTCGATTCTGAGGTCCGACGCCGGGGAGATGGTCTCGTTTTGAACCGTGGTGTCGGTCGAAACGACGACGTTGCCGTCTATGTCCGTAGGCAGTGCGCCATCCGCTCCCCACGGCACGAGCAGGAGGACCAGAAATGCGGCCAGGAACCGCCTTCCACGCACGATTGTGCTATTCGTCTGGGACAATATAAATAGATTATCGTACAATCGTTGAAACGGGACCGGTAAACCGGTAAACCCGTAAACCGGTAAACCGGGGGTGGCCGGGCCTTCGGAGCGCGGGCTCGTCGTCCGTCATCGTCCTACCGGTTTACCGGCTTGCCGGCTTACCGGTTTACCCGTCCGCCGTCACAGATAGATCTTGCAGTTACCGCAGTACCACTTCTTCATGGCCGGCATCCAGGTGACCGGCTGGCGGCAGCGCTCGCAGACCGGGGTCGGCGGGGGCAGGGTGCGCAGGTAGAACGGGTGCTTGCGCATCTTCTTGTTGGTCCCGTAGAGCAGGACACCCGCAAGGCCCAGGCCAAAGAGGAATCCGGGCATGGCCAAAAACATCATCGTGTCAGTGGCGGTGTCCCACTTGTCGTTGTGCATCATGCCGATTACGCGCAGGTTGGTGATCACGGCCAGTATTATGGCCAGGATTCCGAAGATGAACAGGACCGAGATGAACGCCCACAGGGCGTTCTGGTCCACGGGCTTGTCCTGGGAGAGCGCGCTGGCCAGGACGGAATACAGGTAGCCGCCGATGGCCATGAATATGACGCCGGAGACGATGAACCAGATCATTGCCAGCTTGGCCTTCTTTTCCGCTTCTTTCGGGAGCGCGTCAAGCGAGGCCACGGTCGCGGGCGGCATGGAGGGGGGCGGCCTCGGCATGGGCATCATCCCCGGAGGCGGAGGCGGGGCCATGGGCTGGGCCATGGGCGGCGGCATCGGCTGGGCCACGGGCGGGGCGGCCGGCGCCGGGGCGTTCTGAGGCTGGCTTTCCGGGGGTGGACTCGATTGCATTGAACAATACCCCTCCGTTCGGCCACTTGATGCAGATTCCTGTTATTATAGGTTTCTCATATGCGACGGAACGGGCGAGCCGGTAAACCGGTAAACCGGTAAACCGGCAAACCGGTAAACCGGTACACCGGCACGACCAACCGTCACCGGCTTACCGGCTTACCGGCTTACCGGTTTACCCGTCGTTTCACAGATAGCGCGTGCACGTGTCGCAGTGCCACCGGTTCTGGGTGTGGATGAAGCGCGCCGCGTTCCCGCAGGAGGGGCAGATGGGCGTCGCCTGGGCGACATAGGTCGGGGCGGGCTGGGAGGCCTGCACATGCTTGGGGCGCATCACGTCCTTCATCCGGGCGAAGCTGAGCCAGAGCAGGGCCCCGCCGATGCCCATCCCGAAGAGCAGGCCGAGCGCCGCAAGCATCATTATGTTGCGCACGGCGTACTCGTACTCCTGGCGCCCCAATGGCTCCAGGATGCGCCACTTGATGAGCACGGACCAGATGACGGCCATCGCGGCCAGTATCAGGAACGTTATGCCCAGCATCAGGGCCAGGAAGGCCGTGTCGTTGTTGATGCCCTCTATCTGGGCCGGATTCGTGTAGGTGCGCAGAAGGTCGCTTTGGCGGAAATGCTCGTAGACCTCGTAGATGCCCAGGAGCAGCCAGACGCCGGCGCCCACAAGGTGCATCATCCACCCGTAATGGGCAAGCTCATAGGGCTGGTTATCGGAGGCCATGGATTTCGGGGGTCTATACGGGATTGGGCCTATTAACCCTTTGCGCCCGGGCGGACCGGATTTCACAATCCTTTAATATGGACAACCCATTCCGGAAAACGCTATCGTGCAAGGTAGCTGGAAGGGGGATTTGGCATGTTGAGCTACGAGTTTTCAGAAGAGCAGGAAATGTTCCGAAAGAACCTCCGGGAGTACCTCGGCAAGAAGGTCGCTCCCCACCTCCACGAGATGGAGAAGAAGGAGGAGGTCCTGCCGGAGATAATCAAGGCGATGGCCGACTTCGAGCTGCTCGGGCCCTGCGTGCCCGAGGAGTACGGCGGGCCCGGGATGGACATGGTCATGGCCGGCATAATCGGCGAGGAGCTCGGGCGCAACGACCCGACGGCTTCAACGGCCGTGTTCTACCTCGTGGACGCCTCCTGGAGCCACGTGTTCGCGCGCTACGGCCGGGAGGAGGGCAAAAAGGAGATACTGCCCGATGTCTGCAAGGGCAAGAAGTACTGCGGCATCGCGACGACCGAGACGGAGATAGGCTCCGACCTCGGGAACATGCGGACCACCATCAAGAAGGAAGGCGACCACTTCATCGTCAACGGCGACAAGAACTACATCAGCGGCGTGCGCGAGGCGAGCAAGATGGGCGGCGGGCACGTCACGCTCGCGCGCCAGACCTGGGACGCCGGCGTCCGGGGCGAGACCATGTTCTTCTTGCCGCTCAAGGACAACCCCGGGATAACCATCACTACCGACAAGGAGCTCGGGCGCGAGGGGATGTCCACCGGCGGGTTCAACATCAACAAGGTGAAGCTCCCGGCCAAGTACATCATCGGCGAGGAAAACAAGGGCTTCTACATCGTGCACGAGGGCTACGAGCTCGCGCGGGGCATCATCGCCTGCGTCTGCGTCGGCGCCGCCATGAAGTCTTTGGAGAACGGGATGGCCTATATCAAGCAAAGGAAGGCCTTCGGGGCCCCGATAGGCAAGTACGAGTCCATCCAGTTCCAGCTCGCCGAGGACTACACGAAGCTCTCGTTCGTGCGGGACTGGGCCTACAAGGCCCTGCACTACTTCACCAAGGAGGCGAAGGAGGGCGCAAAGATCCGCATGCAGGTCAGCAAGTCCATCGCCATGGCCAAGATGTTCGCCCCGCTCTGGGCGTTCGACGCCATCAACCACTCGATGCAGTGGCAAGGTGCCTTCGGCTACAGCTGGGAGTGCCCCGACGTGAAGGCGTTCCGGGCGATACGGTCTTTCACCCTCGCAGAGGGCTCGACCGAGATAATGCACCTGATAATCGCCCGCGAGCTGCTCGGAAAGGAGTTCATAGCGTACAAGTGAGCTCCTTTCCGGTTTCCTTTTTCTTTTTTCCGTCCACGTGATGTGCCGTTTCTTTTTTCGGGGGAGTTGGGGGTTTCCCGCGTCCTCGGCCGGCATCTCCGGTTCAGCAAAGGTCGCTTTCCACGGTCGACCGGGTCGCCTGTCTTGCCGTTCTCGCCAGTCTCGCCCGTCTTCGCCCGTCCTCGCCCGTTTTTTTCGTTACCCTATTATATAAGAAAACATATCCGCCCAACGGGAAGGGGGACATCGGTTGCGGATAGCCGTCTGTGTGAAGCAGGTGCCCGATACCACGGAAGTCAAGGTCGACCCGAAAACGGGGACGCTCATAAGGGAAGGCGTCCCGAGCATAATCAACCCGTTCGACCAGTACGCCGTCGAGGAGGCCGTGCGCCTGCGGGACGCGGCCGGGGGCGGCGAGATCGTCGCGATTTCGATGGGGCCTCCGCAGGCGCGGTCCGTGCTCATACACTCGCTGGCGCTAGGCGCCGACAAGGGGATACTTCTGAGCGACCGGGGCTTTGCCGGCGCCGACACCTGGGCGACGGCGCTCACGCTCGCCATGGCCGTCAAGAAGGCCGGCGAGTTCGACCTTGTGCTCTGCGGCATGCAGGCCATCGACGGTGACACGGCCCAGGTCGGGCCCGAGATGGCCCAACTGCTCGGGATACCGCAGATAACCTACGTCGACAAGGTGGACATCGATGGCAAGAAGGTCGTGGCGCGCAAGCAGGTCGACGAGGGCTACGAGACGCTCGAGGCGAAGATGCCCGTCCTGCTCACGTTCATCACGCCCTCCGACTTCGTGCCCAGCACCCCGCCCTTTTCGAAGATATCGAAGGCGCAGAAGAAGCCGCTGGAAACCTGGGGCGTGAAGGAGGTCGACGGCGACCCCGAGAAGCTCGGATTGAAGGGCTCGTTCACGACCGTCACGAAGGTGTATTCGCCGACCCGGCGCGAGAAGGCGGTCATGCTCGACGGGACGCCCGAGGAAATCGCACGAAAGCTTGCCGATATCCTCGGAAAGGAGGGATTTTTCTAGGAGGTGACTGGCATGGCTGACCCCATCTCCGTCAATATCGAGAAATGCACCGGGTGCGGGCTGTGCGTAAAGGCCTGCCCATTCGACGCCATAACGATCGTGGACAAGAAGGCGAAGATAGACGAGAAATGCGTCCTCTGCTCCGCCTGCACGCAGGTGTGCCCCGTCGAGGCCATCAAGATAGAGCGCAGGGAGGTCAAGGTGGATTTGTCGGCGTACAAGGATGTCTGGGTCTTCGCCGAGGTCGGCGAGGGGTGCGCCAAGGGCGTGAGCTTCGAGCTCCTGGGAAAGGCCTCGGAGCTTGCAAAGCAGCTTGGACAGCACGTCTGCGCCGTCATGCTAGGCCACGATGTCAAAAAATACGCCGGGACGCTCGCCGAGAACGGCGCCGACAAGGTCTTCGTCGCCGAGCACGAGCTTTTGGGCCATTACAACACGGACCTCTACTCGACCGTCATCTCCGGCCTGATAATGAAGCACAAGCCCAACATCGTCCTGTTCCCGGCGACGAAGCTCGGGCGGGACCTGGCGCCGCGGATAGCGGCGACGGTCGGATTGGGCCTCACGGCGGACTGCACGGGCCTCTCGATCCACGACGGGATGCTCCTCCAGACGCGGCCTGCATTCGGCGGGAACATAATGGCCGACATATTGTGCCCCTACACGCGGCCCCAGATGGCGACCGTGCGGCCGAACGTGATGCCCAAGCCCGTGGCCCAGAAGGGCAGAAAGGCCGAGGTGATCGATGTGCCCGTCAAGATAGACCCGAAGAGCATCCGCGTGCATCTTCGGGAGCAGATCAAGACCTGCGTGATGGGCGGCAGGAAGATAGAGGAGTCCGACGTCGTCGTCACGGGCGGGCGCGCCGCCTGCGAGAACGACGGCTTCGAGGTCCTGCAGAAGCTCGCCGACGAGCTCAACGGCGTGGTCGGGGCGTCGCGCGTGGCCATCGACATGAACAAGAAGCCCAAGTCGGTGCAGGTCGGACAGAGCGGCATCACCGTGTCGCCGAAGCTCTATGTCGTTTGCGGCGTGTCGGGCGCGATACAGCACACGGTCGGCATGCGGGGCTCGAAGATGATCGTGGCCGTGAACAACGACCCGAACGCGCTGATATTCGAGTTCAGCCAGTACGGCATCGTGGGGGACCTGTTCCAGGTGATACCGGCCCTGACGGCGGAGATACGGAAGCGGAAGGGGAAATAGTTCGCTTTCGCCTGCGCTGCCCCGCGACGACCGGTCGATATCCCGGCAAGCTTTGCAGGGAACGGGCTGTCCGGGCTGTCGACATAAAATATAAATATAACATATAGCACATATAGAACCATGGACCGGATAACCACCATACAGGTCAATTCGTCGACGCGAGACCGGCTGTACAAGCTCAAGTTCCGCAAGACCTACGACGAATACCTCAACTTCCTCATGGACATGTCCGAGAAGCTCGAGCGCGAGGGCGGGAAGAGGCGCGTCTCGCCTGACAAGGTCCTCGCCATGAGCGAGGCAATGCGGGGCTGGGTGGCGCGCAACGTGAAATGGAAGAACGGCCGGATGGCGGCGGTGGACCTCGATGGCCGATGAGAAGTTCCGGGTCCTCGCAGAGATAAACCGGCGATCGAAGGAGAAACCGGTGCTCGTGGGCGGCGGCGCGGTCGAGTTCTACTCGGGCGGCCACTTCGTGACGGGGGACATGGACCTCTGCGCCCGCACGGCGGCACTTGCTGAGGTGCTGCGCGACATGGGCTTTCGCAAGGAGGGCATGTACTTCATCCGCGGCAAGCTCTTCATTCACGTTCTTGGCCCGGGCTTCAAGGGGAGGAGCGACGAAGTGGCGATCGGCAAGGGCCTGAGCATCCGGGTAATCTCGCTCGAGGACCTTATAATCGACCGGCTCAATTCCTGCAAGTGGTGGAAGCATGCGGTGGATTGCGAGCAGGCGCTATATCTTCTCAACACATACGCTGAGCAGCTGGATTACGGTTACCTCGAAGAGCGCGCCGATCAGGATGAGGTAAGGGATACGCTCGAAGAGCTCAAGCCCGGTCGCCGTGACAGGACGAAAAAGGGTACGAAGAAATAGGTCTTCTCAGAACCTCTTGATGTCGAACATCCCGTCCGCGAGCTTCTGCGCCTCGTCGGGGCTGAGCTTTTTGGCATTCCCGTGGTAGGCCGCCACGAGCTGGTGGGCCGTCTTCAGCGAGAGGTTCCGGACGACCTCGTCCTTCTTGAGGACCACCGAGAGCTTGAGGTCGTGGAGCCGGCCTCCGCCCGGCGCCGGGCGCCGGCCGACGGGCAGGATGGAGCTTATCTCCGACCACGACAGGCCCAGGAAGCGCCCGCCCCTGTACCGGACCATCATGATGATGGCCGAGTACTCGATGCTCTCGGGCGACGCGCTGTATTCGAGGAGGTTGATGGCCAGGAGGACCCCGCACGCGAGCGCGGCCAGCGCCGGCAGGGCGGCGATTGCGGCCCTCATGGCCCCGGGCTCGGGCGCCGGGTAGAGGGCGACGGCAGCCGAGGCGGACGCGGCGACGGCCATCGCGGCCCCGAGCCTCAGGGCGCTCTGGCGGAGCCGGTCGGCCCCGGTGTTCTGGATGGTTGCCAGTCTTTCTGCCATGGCTGTCTCCGTGGCCTGCAAGCGGTGAGCTGTGAGCCGGGGGTCCTGGACCGGCCGGGCGGTTGGCGTCCCGGTTCACGGCTCACTGCTCACCGCTCACGGACCTCATCGCGCCGGCCTCGCGCTGAACTGCCGGCAAGAGCCGCACTGCCAGACGCCCCTCTCCTTGACGAAAGACATCTCGCCCCGGCAGAACGGGCACGGATTTGCCCCGGCCGCCGCTGGCGCGGCGGGCCCCGGCCTGGGGGCCGTCTGGTAGGCGCCGGGCTGCGGCGGGTATCGCGGCTGGACCGCCTGGACGGGTTGCTGGGGCGCCGGCTGGGACGGATACGCGGGTGGCTGGACCATGTGCGCGGGTTGCTGGGGCCCCGCCTGGGCGGGATACGCCGGTTGGGCCGGACGCCCCTGCATGGATTGCTGAAGCGGTGCAACCGAAGGCTGCGCCGTCGGGACGGGCTGCGGGATCAATGGGCTTCTCGGGCCCGCCGGCGGGATGCCCGGCTGCGGGGCCTGGGTGGCCGGCGCGGCTGGATATGCCGGTTGGGAAAGGCGCCCCTGTGACGATTGCTGAAGCGGCGCAACCGGAGGTTGCGCCGTTGGCTCCGGCGCCGGGACCGTGCCGGGCGGCGGCGGGATGGGCCTGTTCTGGGCCGAAAAGCACATGCCCCTCATCCGCAGGGCGTCCTTGTGGTCCGGGTTGAATGCGAGAAGCGATTCGTAGCTTCTGCAGGCGTCGTCGTAGAGCTTGAGCCGGAAGAATATCTCGCCCCGCTTGAGCCAGCTGAACTCGTCGTTTTTTTCGAACTCGAGCACCAGGTCGCAGAGCCTCACCGAGGAGTTCCAGAGCCGGACCGCCTCGGAGAGGTGGCCCTTGGCCTGTTCCTCGAGCCGGGCGCTTTTCTCCTCGCGCCGGTCGGCGTCCGGGGCCCTCGACGCCACCGGCTCGCGGCGCTCCTGGCGCAGGTTCTGGCCGATGACCGGGATGAACGAGAAGTCGAGGGCCAGCGTCTTGCCGACTATTCCCCCTTCGGGCCTGGGCGCCGCCTGCTGGTAGGCCACGGAGTACTGGAGCTCCGCCCGCGACTTCCCCAAAAGGTCGTTTGCGGCCGTCTCCTCCTGGGTTGCCGAGCGCGATATCCGGTCGGCGAGCCGGCGTATGTCGTCCAGCACGGGGGGCGCCTTCTCGCCGGCAAGCTTCAGCGCCCGGCGCAGGTTGGTCACCGCCTCGTCTATGCGCTTGAGCTCGGCGCAGGACACGCCCTTGTAGAACCAGGGCTCGTGGCTCCTCGCATCTATCTTGAGCGCGGTGTTGAAGAAGTCGACGGCCTCCTCCCAGTTCTTGCCCTCGAAGGCGGTGCGCCCCAGATCCATCTGCGCCTCGTAGGTTCCGACCGATTCCCCGAAGTGCTGGTGCGTCTCCGTCTGCGTGATGGTGCTGTGGCTGATGACCGCGTCGCTGATTCGGGCGCTCTGTGTCCGGACGTCGCTGCGGCTGACGACGGAGCCCTCGATGGCCCCGCCCGCCTTCACCGTCGAGCGTGAGATGACCGTGTCCTTCAGGGCGGCCCCCGTGGAGACGTCGGAGCGGACCACCGCGGCCGGCGCCTCCGGCTCCCCGGTGAATTTCGCCCCGCACTCGCCGCAGAACTTCTGGCCGGCAACGGCCCTCGTTCCGCACTCCGGGCAGAAGTTGGTGGGCATCGTGCGACCCCTGTTACGAGAGCCCTTCCGGGATGCTGAAGCCCAGGCGTTCGTTCACTAGCCTGGCGAACTGGCGCACGTCGTTTTTGGGCACGGCTCCGGCCGGGAGCCGGAGCATCGCCGCCAGCCGGCAGTCCGTGTTGTAGTTCGGGTCCGACACGGCCTTGGTCAGGTCGTCGACCGAGACGGCGGCGAGGTTGTAGCGCACGTTGCCGGCGATGCGCACCGCGGCCGGCACGCAGCGCTCGCCGTGGAGCCCCCTGAGCCTCTCCATCATCAGGAACCCGCCCTCGTAGCGTAGCAGTATTCCGGCCTGGTGAACGTCCGAGAGGCGGTCGGCGGCCTCGAGGGCCATCATCATGCCCTGGGCGCGGGAGGCGGAGACGTTCCCCTCCGAGAGAAGGCCGGCCAGGCAAAGGCGCGCCAGCCGGACCGCCTGGTCGACGGTCTCGAGGCGGGTGCCCTGGTACTCGAGCGCGCCGGCCTCGCGGAGGCGCTCCGCCTCGTTGCTCAGCCAGCGGGCCAGGTACTCATCCAATGCCCGGTAGGCAATCGGCGTCCCGGCGAGCCTCTGCTCGGCTCTCTGGAGGTCCCCGAGCAGGCGCTCCGTCGTCGTCATGTGCGTGGGCACCCGGTCGTAGCCGGCGCCCGGGTGGCGGGCCGCCATCGCCTGCATGATGTGGTATTGGACCCACGAGGCGAACCCCTCTTCGAGGAAGAACGACGAGCGCAGCGAGATGTTCTTCTTCTGGGACCAGAGCGGGTACATCGGCTCGTCTATCTGCTTCATGCCGAACGTCGATGCTAGCCGGAAGAGCGCGCTTCCCGCGCGCGTCTCCTCGTCGCCCTTCAGCGTGTAGGTGTTGCAGAACCCGTGGCCTATCTTCTCGTGGACGGCCGTTGAAATGACCTGGGGCTTGTCGGCGCCCTGGGGGTCGCGGAACGCCGCGCCGTTCACGAAGAGCCCCTGCGCCGGCAGGAACACGCCCCGGAAGTGCGGCTCGTCTTGGGCGTTCTGGACCATCGCCTGGCGCATCGCCGGCGGTATCTCCTGCCCGCCCAGCATCTTCTCGGTCCACTCCTGGGCGTTCTCGCAGAATGTGCTCTTCAGGCGGCGCATGTCAATGCCGAGCGCGTCGTAGGCGACCTGGTCGGCCTCGCCGAGCTCGGGCAGGCGGTTGTCCAAAACGAACTCGGCCGTCTGGAAGCCGGCGGCGCCCAGTCCCACCCTCTCGAACGTGCCCGGCGAGGCGGCGCCCATCGTCTCGAACGTCGACGGCGCGCCCTGGCCGACGCGCTCGCCTTGATAGGGAGCGACGGGGACGGGGCCTTGCAGCGGCGCCCTCGGCCCGGGCGTCTGTAGGGGCTGCCGGGGCTCGGTCGGGGGCATGAACTGGGCCCTCGGGTCGGGCAGGTTGGCCTTGTTGAGGTAGGGGTTTTGGTAAGATGTCGGCTGGTGGTAGGTCGGCGTGGGCGCGGGCGCCGGCGGGGCGGCCGGTCCGGGCCGGTATTCGTCCGGGCCCTTCACGTAGCCGTCGAGCTCCGAACGGACGACGTTGCGGCCCGTGTCCTGCGTCTCGCCCTTGAGCTCGCCCTCGAGGGAGCCCCGCTCCTGCCTTGCGGCCGAGCGGTCCCCGACGTCGGTCCGGTCGCGCGTGCGGTCCCGGCGGTCCATCCCGAAGTAGTTGTCCGTGGTTTCGGGAGGCTTGTAGTCCACCGGCGCCTGGCACCGGGGGCACCGGGCCATGGGCAGGATGATCTGCTCCCCGCACCTTGCGCAGTTCATGGTCTTCTGGGCGCCGACCTGCTGCGGCGGAGCTCCCAGCACGGTCTGGCAGCGGGGGCAGCGCTCCATCTGGAACATCATGCGCTCCCCGCATTTCGGGCACTGGACGGCCACGGCCCCGCCCCCTCAGAGCTTCGAGCCGCAGCTCAGGCAGAACTTGCCCTTCTTGACCTTCTCGCCGCAGTTGGGGCACATCATGGTGTCCTCGTGGCCGTGGTCCTGGCCGACCGCGGTCGAAGTGTAGCCGGCGCCCTGGACGAGCGTGGTGGGCGTGCCCTGCTTCGAGGCCTGCATCATGTTCGACGAAAGGCCGGTCATCTGGTACTGGTGTGCGCGCTCGCGGTCCTCGGCGCGGGTGAAGGTGTCCATCTGGTATTTCGCCTTCTCGGCCTCGGCCAGGGCGAGCGCCTTTGCCTTTTCCGCTTCGAGCTTGGCGAGCTCTATGGCGGTCATCGAGTCCAGGCGCTTGGATTCCATCTCGATGCCCGAGTGGCGCTTGATGTCCTGGTCGACGGAGTGGGCCTTCATGTCCTTCTTCATCTCGATGAGCCGCTTCATCTGGACGGCGTCCTGCTCGTCCTCGCGCGCCTCGACGTCGAGCCGGGTCATCTCCTTGTCCTTCTGGAACCCGAGCTCGTTGCGCTTCATCTTCATGTCCTGCGTGTGCTGCATGTCGACCCGGCCCATCTCCTGCTGGGTGCGCATCGTGGCGATGTCCTCCAACCCCGTTGCAGTGGTCTTCTGGCGCTTGACGTCCGCCTCGGCCGTAATCTGCTCGCGGTCCTTTTCGGAGATGACGCGCTGGGTCGTGACGGATTCCTCGCCGGCGACGTCGCCCCGGACGCGGGCCCACTTGTCCGACTGCTCCTGCATGGCCTTCTCCTGCTGGCGCCGCAGGTCGGCGAGCACGCCGGTGTGGTAGAGGTCCTGGACCCCGTTCCACGACTGGAGCTGCATGCCGTACTGCCTCTGGAAGGTCATCACGTTGTCGAAGTCGGTCTTGCCCCAGACGGTGAACAGGCGCAGGAGGCTCAGGCCCCACATCTCGAGGGATTTTCGCATCTCGATCTGGGCCTGGTTCTCCATGTTGCGCAGTATCTCGACGTTGCCCCGGAACTCGGGGGCGGTGTACTGCGCTATCTGCGCCGTGAAGACGGTGGCCACGAGCTCCTCGGCGAGCCGGGCCTGGATCACTTCCTTCGTCAGCACCTGTCCGGTCCGGACGCTGTCCCAGAGGAACCCGGGCACCATGTCCGATTTTGCGGGTGCGCGCCTCATCATGTTGATTATCTTCGTGGCGTTCTCGGGGATTATCTGGATGCGCACCGTGCAGGCGCCCTTGATGTCGGCGTAGTCCTTCGTGGTGGCGGCGATGGGG
>Ga0233425_10000567_pt1 | contig 94436 bp, 99 predicted proteins | sample Watercolumn_Towu_2_FD_181712 | JGI IMG/M metagenome (GOLD analysis project Ga0233425, IMG submission 181712) | Freshwater microbial communities from Lake Towuti, South Sulawesi, Indonesia - Watercolumn_Towuti2014_140_MG | ecosystem: Environmental > Aquatic > Freshwater > Lake | place...
CCATCGCTTTGCACTGACCCAGGGTCATCACAAAACCGATGGTCATCATGTTCGTGACCCGGGGTGGGTCATTTCTAACCCGATGCCGTTCAAGGGTAAGTGGGTCACTTCGAACCCGATGTTGACACTGTAGCGTCCCCCGCAAGCCGGACAGTCAAAGATATAGCCGTCTGTGGGCTGCTGCAGCGCATGGCGCTGCGCCGGCATGTGGCATAGCGCGCAGGGGACGTCTTCAACGAACCGTTGCATTTGTCACTCCTGGTCTGAAAAGGGGCGTTTTCTTATTGGCGCTTCGGCTAGGAAAACGAGCCCAAGACTCGCCGGTATCGGCCCTTAGCATGGGGGTTCGACAAACATTATGGAAATCTCCCATGACTACCCTCACCCTGGCAACCGCCACCCGGGAACAGATTGAGGAAATGCAACGCTTCAGGCGAACCTTGTTGTCCTACGCCCGAGAGGTGCGATTCGCGACCTCCTACGGCTGGGAAACTGAGATCAGACCTGCTCCGCGCGAGGCCTACTTTTCCGACGAAGAATTATTCGAATGGCTGGTGAGCCGGGGACGGTTCCGCTAACGCGCGGTGTTGTCGGCGGGCCGGGCCTGTCTCGTGTATTTTTAGCCCTTGTCGGGAAGTGGCGGCTTGTCTTGTGCGGCTTTCTGGCCAGAGGGAGTCTTCCGCTCGGCCGACGCTGGCCCTACTCCGCGCCGGAGATCCACAGGCTTGCGCGGCTCCCGTTCATTTCGGGCGCGCACTAGCCGACCGTCGACCAGCTGCGCGGTGAGATCCTTTATCTGAACGTTGGCCTGTTCCTCGCGCGTCGAGACTGCACGCAGTTCGCCCTCGATGCGCTGGCGGGCCCTTTCCTCACCCTCAAGCCGGGCAGTTGCAACGGCAGCAGCCTGTTCCGCTGCAACCCGATCGGCGCGTTCCTTGGCCGCCTCGGCGCGAGCGACTGTCAACTCCTCCTCCAGGCGCGGCAGTGCTTCCAGTCGCAACAGTGCCTTGGCTAGATCCGTGCGAACGCCGGCGGCGGCAATGCGTTCCTGCTCAATCTCGCCGCGGGCGATCCGCAAATCAGAAACCTGCTGCTCTGCACGGCCCGCCAAGGTATCGCGCTCGGATTGGCAGGCAGCAAGTTCGGTCTGTAAAGCGTCGACTTGGCTGATGAGTCGTTCGTTTTCCATTCCGAGGTCCGTATTGACCTGTTGTTGCTCTGCCAAGTCTGCGGAAAGCTCCACTTTCGCTTCAGCAACGAGCTTGGCGAGATAGTCAGCCAGGACGCGCTGCAGCGGCGCCGGCAGTGCCATCGGCGCTTCGGGGACTTGCACCTGCTTGGATTTCCAGTCGGCCAGCATACGCATCACGGTCGCCTGAGAGCCGACGTCACCAAGTTCTTTGCGCACTGCCCGGACGGTGACCTTGGCGCCGGCGGCGCGGAGGGCGTTCGCGGCGGCATTGACCTGTTCCTGCGTTATCGTGGACGGTCGCAGGGCAAGGCGGCAACTTGACTTGGCCAGCGGACGCGTACGCTAAAGGGTAATTTCGCCATATCGCCTCCGTGCTTGCAATGCAACTTGCCCTGTTCCAGCGAAATACCGAGATCCAATTCGATCCGTCGGCACCCGCCCTTCTCCTACTTGCCTGCTCGGGGAAAAAGGCGGCCGTTCGCGCGCCTGCGCTGCAGCTCTACCAAGGCGTCATGTACCAGACCTACCGTACGCATACGCGATGCGGTGCCGCGCCGGCGATGGTGATCCTCTCCGCCAAGCACGGGTTCGTGGCGCCCGACGACACGCTTGACCCGTACGACTTGCGCATGACAAATGCCCGCGCAGCCGAGCTCTTGGCAAGGTTGGACCAGTCCGTCACGCAGGTGGCCTGGCCACGTCGGGCCAGCAGAGTCCTCCTCGCTGGTGGTCAAACCTACCGGCGCGTCATGCGCGCTGCGATCGGGCTGGTCGGTGCGCCGCACCTGCCGATCGAGGAGGTTTGCGGAGGCATCGGCTATCAGCGTTCCCAGCTTGCCAACTTTCTCGCCGAGCAAGGCCGCCCTGCCCTTGCCGACCAGATCGGTTCCCATCCGAATGGCCAGCCGTTGTACAGGAGATACGGGGTCTATGCGGTCGGCGACAGCGTGCTTTTCAACGACCGCGGCCCGGGGCGCCTTGCGCTGAAACGAGCGGTGCTGCGCGAGATGTTCAATGGCCCGGCGGGCCCCACTGCATGCGCCGATGTTGACGACACGGTTGCTGGCCGGGCGCGCGTCGTCTCCAGGTGGATAACGCTCGCCGGAATTCGATGCCGCGCAGAGGAGGCCCCGGTAGCCCCACCCCCAACTGCTGGAAGCAATGGCCGCATCGAAGATGCGGTAAGGTTGGCGGGACGGGCGACTTTCAGTATATAAATTATTGCCTATGGACACCCTTTGGCACCTTGACCCCGCACGGGCGTACGCCGACTGGCAAGTGCGCGAGGCCGCTGGAGCGGACCGGCGACCGTTCTCCGAACAATCCATCGTTCAGCATCGGGCGATGTTCGACCGGTTCCACCGGTACCTGGTGGCTCGTGGCGCCACGCTGGCCAGTTTCGGCGCCGATGTTCTCGATGGCTTCTGGTTCGACGGCGACGCTGCACACTACTCGCCGGCGACCCGCATGCGATATCTCAAGCTCATCGATCGCCTCTGCAGGCATCTGGTGGCCGTCGGCGTCCGGGATGCCAACCCCGCAAGTGACCTTGTTCTTGCTCAGCACTGGCCCGTCGACGACCCCGATGTCCTGTTCCTGCCTCAAGACGTCGACCGGGCCCTACAGGAGTTCGTACGGCCACGGCCGGACGACGATGCGGCCGCGCTGCAGAAACGGGCGATCGTTGCGCTGTTCCTAGGAACCGGTGCCACGGCCAGCGAAGGCCGCGCCACGCGCATGCAGGATCTGAACCTACAAGCGTCACCTCCGTATCTCCACGTGCCGGCGCGGCCGCCGAAGGTACCCCGCACCATCCATCTGGAACCCTTTGCGGTGGCAGCTCTGAGCGCTTGGCTCCATGCCCGCCGAAGCTGGCCAGCCGATGGCGACCTCTTGTTCTCCCTCAGACGCACGGGCACGCCGATCACCGACATGAGCCTTGGCAAGATCGTGCGCGAGGCTTTCGCTACGATTGGCCACGAGGCAGAGGATATGGGCCCGCGAATTCTACGGAATACCTACTGCCGGCGGCTGTTGCTTCGTGGCGTCGCTCCGGATGCGGTCACGGAGCGCCTCGGCCTGGTTAGCAACCGCACCGTTGAACGAATCGCCGCAACGATCGATGCACCTGTTAGCCAGGATTGCCCCCCTCTTTAGCCGGGAGGCCGTCTTAGGCTTGCTACGCCATACTCGCAGCTCGAATTTCCGGATCAGACGAACTGAACAACACCGGGAGACGCAGCATGTTCACAACCCTCGCATGGGGTCTCTACGCCCTCACCCTCTTGGCCGCGCTTTTTGCGGGCCTGCGCTGGATTATCACCAACGACCCGAGCTTCAAATGGGCCGAGTAGCGAGCCGCTTGGCCGTCCTAGCCTTGATTGGCGCCTCGGTGGGCACTGCCCAAGCATTTACTAAATGCCAGCGCGGCAGCCGAGTGTTGTACACGCAGGACCTTTACTGCCCGACCGGTTTTGCACCGGCTGCAAGCCCTGCCGTCGGCACGGTCTCGACTATCGGCAAAAGTGAAGGCGTCCGCCGGCAGGAGCAGGAGTTCCTAGATGCCCGCGCCAGCACGGCTCGATCAGCGCCACCGAATGCCATCGCGACGACCACGTCGGTGCAGGCCCAGCCCCAGGCCGCAGCATGCGAAGCGCTGGCCGATCAGGCGAGGGCCGTTGAAGCCGCGATGCGACGCCCCAACCCATCGTCGTGGCAAGACAACCTGCGCCAGCAGCACCGCGTGATCCGCGACCAACAGTACCGGATGGGATGCTAGGATTCCGAAGGTCTGAGTATCGATTGATCCCGTCGCACAGTGAAACAAGCCAGTCCCAAAACGTCGCAGCGCGCGGCGGCCGCCCTTACCAGGCTTCGCGCCGCCGCCACACTGCAAGGCTTCGTCTGTCACGCGACGACATGGCACAGCGTCAGTGCCAAGATTCTCCTTGAATGCGCCAGTGGGCATCGCTTCGAGCGCGCCGCATACGGCGTCCTATACAAGGCCTCCGGTTGCCCTGAATGCAATCGCACCAACATCGCAGCGAAGTTCCACAAGCTCGTGGCCGCACGCGGCGGCCAGTGCCTGAACGACGGCGGATTTTTGGGTGGAGCAGCGATACACCGGATACGCTGCGAAAAAGGCCATGAATGGACGCCAGAGGGCCGAAGCGTATTGGCGGGCTATTGGTGTCCTCGTTGCGCTGGAAAGCCCACGATTTCCACCCCGCAACCGAAAGCGTCAAAGTACGGTCTGATCGACCTCCACAGAAAGGCCGCCGAGCACGGTGGAAAGTGCTTTGCAGCCGTGTGGAAGACTGGTCGCGATCATTACCCGTTCGAATGCGCGGCCGGCCACCGGTGGGAAGCGATGGGCTACAAGGTCCTCAAACAGGGGAACTGGTGCCGAGCATGCACGGATGCCAGACTTGGGGAAAGGCGTACCGATGCCGAGGGCTTGGCGCGCATACAGAAGGCCGCTCACGAGCAAGGCGGCCGATGTTTGAGCACCGCCTATCATGGAACGGCCGCGACCTACCGGTTCCTCTGCAAGGCTGGCCACGAATGGGATGCACTCGGCAACAACGTCCTCCAGGGAGGCTGGTGCCGGCGTTGCCGCAACGAGGGACAAAAGCTGGGCATCGAAGCCATGCACGCCTTGGCACGAGAGCGCGGCGGCAAATGTCTCTCCGAGACCTACCGCACCGGCAAAGCGAAGCTCAAGTGGGAATGCCATCGTGGCCACGTATGGGACGCAACCCCGTCCGGGGTAAAGGCTGGCCACTGGTGCCCGTCATGCGCGATTCTCAACACCATCGCGCCAAAGAATCAGCACAAACGCCGGCGCTACGAGGCCGCAGCAAAGGCCGCAGACTAGCAATTCCTATTGCACGAAACGCGGCCTTCTCGCTAAGCTATTTCGGTCCGGCCAGATGCCGACATTTTCGAAACAGGAGCTCCATGGCAACAAAGAAGACGGCCGCCCCGAAGACAGCGGCCAAGAAACCGGCAGCGCCGGCGAAGAAGGCTGCACCAGCAGCAAAGAAGGCAGCTGCCGCACCCGTGGCCAAGCCCATCAAGGACACGTTCAATAAGTCGAGCCTGCTCGCCTACCTGGTGGCGCAGACTGAGTTGGACAAGAAAACCGTTCAGACGGTGCTTGCCCATCTGGAGAACACCATCGCCAGCGCCATTCACAAAAAGGGGGCCGGTGAGTTCACGTTCCCGGGACTGTTCAAGGTGTCGGCCATCCAGGTGCCTGCGACCAAGAAGCGCTTCGGCCGGAACCCCTTCACTGGCGCTGATCAATGGTTCGCCGCGAAGCCGGCCTCGGTGAAGGTGAAGGTCCGTCCGTTGAAGAAGCTGAAAGACGCGGCTCTGTAATACCGCTGCCTATCAAGCAAAATGGCCTGGCACATTGCCAGGCCTTTTCATTTGGAGCAGCGCGTTGCGCAGCTTGCCGCACCATGAATGTCGTGAAGACAGCGGACGACGCGTCATACCACTCGAGCGGCCGAGTTGCCTTGTGGGTCCGCCGACGCAACAGCCTAACTCGTTGGTTTAGATAGGCCCAGTTAGTGGTCATGGCCACAGCTACCGAACCTCTCGTCGTTGTCCACATTTCCGGACGGCCGACGTTTCACATAGCTGAACCGCTCGAGCTGCATTCGGGGCGGTGCCGGATAGTCGGACAGCGCTGCCTTGATGCTGCCGTCCGGGAAGAAATGAACCTCCAGATAGGGGTTCCTTTGATTTCCCTGCACTTTACCGGGGTAGCCGCCCCTAGCCTCCACGCGGGTTTCCGGGCGGCGCTCGCCTGATACCTCAGTCAAATCAGTCACTTGCTGACTGGTCCTTTGCTCCGCCTTCTGAACCGTAGATCGGCCTTTCAGTCCCGGTAGCGTGCCGGCAAGCCCGTGCGGTGCGCTGTTTCGGCAAGATAATTAGATTTATCCGTCTTCGGTAATTTCAGATTACCTTTAAATTGCTTTCCTAACGTTATACATGTACGTAAGATAGGGTGACATTTACGCTCGGACGCCACCATGCCCCGCCTCGCCGCCACGCCCGACCAGATCCGCGCCACCGTGCTGGCCATGCTGACCGAAGCCGGCGACGCGGCGCCGCCTTCGGCCGCACGCTTTCGACGCGTGGTGTCGGTGCGCAAGCTGCGCGACCGCCTCGGCGGCGGCGACCCGGCGACGCTGTCGCGCACGCTCAATGCCATCGAGGCCGAAGTGGTGCGCGCGGGCCTGGCCGACCTGGCCCTGCCCGAGCTGCCCGCCGAGATCGCCGAAGCGATGCGCGCGTTGTGGCAAGCTGCGGTCGCGGTGCAGCTTGACGATGTGGTGCGTCTGCGGCGCGAGGCGCAACAGACCGCAGAGGCCGCGCAGTCCGCCCGCGCCGAGGCCGACCTGCGGGTCGAACTGCTGCGCCAGGAACTCAGTGAGGTCCGCGGGCAGCTTGCCGCGCGCGACACCGTACTGGCCGAAGCCAGAGCGGCCCTGGCAACGGCTAGCGCGCGGGCCGACGAGCAGGCGGCACGTCGTGGCGAACTCGAGACGGCACTCGCGACCGTGCAGGAACGTGCCGTGGCGGACGAGCGCGCCCACACCGAGGCGATCGCCACGATCCAGACGCGCTACGAGGCCCTGTCGAAACAACTCCTGCAGGAAACCGCCCATCAGCGCGATGCGGTGCGCGCCGAGCGCGCACAACTGGCCTCACAACTCAAGTTCGCGGAGCGGCGCATCGCTGCGCTCGAAGAGGAGCGCGGACGACTGGACGCAGAACTGGTCAGCGAGCGCGCCGCGCGCCAGACCGCCGTCGGCGAGGCGAGCGCGCTCAAGGCCGTCACCGCCAGCCAGCGCGCCCAGCTCGACGAAATGCTGCGCGCGACCCTGGCCGCTGCCACGCCCGCCGCCAAGGTGGCACGTGCGACCCGATCGACCGCCAAGCCGGCCGGTAAGCCCGACGGCAAGCGCCGCGACAAGCCATGAATCCGGCCGACTGGATCGATACGGGCGCGGTGCCGCCGCGCCCCTTGCCGGCCAAGGTAGACGCGGCGCTCGCCTACCTCGCCGAGGCGCTCGGGCACCCGGTCTACGCGCACTGGACCCTGACGCGCATCAAGCGCCGCTACGGATCGCTCGCGGACGCCAAGGCGGCGCAGCCGACGGTCCTCAAGTTGCTGCTGACCCACGACGGGGCGGTCGAGTACTGGGAGCGCGGGCGTCTGCGCACCGCGCCGGCGGATCAGGCGCCGAGCCCGGACGCGGTCCTCGCTCGGCTGCTGCACACGCATCGGCGTCGCTTCCGGTCCGCCGACGCCTCGGCGAACGCAGGGGCAGTGCCGGCGACCGCGCAGACAACGGGGCTGGTGGCAAATCCGTGGTTGGCTGCGCACAGTCACGCAGATCACGCGTGGCTCGCGCGCACCGGCCGCTTTGCCCAGCCACAGGCCGCCGCCAACACGCTGGGCGCCGTCGACGACGCGCAGGCGCTGGCGCTTTTTCTGCGCGACCGGACTGGCCGATCGTCCCACACGCTACGCGCCTATGGGGCCGAGCTGCGTCGGCTGATGCGCTGGTGCGGCACGCATGGCTTCGGGCCTTTTTCGGATCTGACGCGCCAGCAACTGCTCGCCTACCGGCACACGTTGGAGCACGGCTCGTCCGGCACCGCGAACACCACACCGCCGCTGTCCGAAGCGACCCGCACGCGCGCACTCGCGGTGGTAGCCAGCCTCTACGGCTACTGGTACGCCACCGGCTACCTGCATGCCAACCCGGCCGCCGGACTGTCCGCCGGCAGCCGCGCACGAAGCGGCTTTGTGCCGACGCGGCTGATCCCGTCGGCACTGCTAGACGCGTGCGATGCCTGGCTTGACGCAAACAGTGCCGGCGATTTGTTGCCGGCGCTTCGCCAGCGTGCGATTTGGGCGCTGTATCGCTATGCCGGCGTGCGCCTGGCGGAACTGGCCTGGTCGGCCGAGACTGCACTGCCCCGACTGGAGGCCGAGGCGCCTGGGCGGTGGACGCTCTATGTCTGCGGCAAGGGGCGCAAGGTACGAGCCATCCCGCTGCCGGCCCAGTGCATGGTCGTGCTGCGGGCCTATCGGCGTGCCCGCGGCCTGCCACCCGAGCCATCGGCGCACGAAACATTGCCCGTGATCCACGGCAGCAAGGGGGAAGCGCTGCAGCAGACGGGGCTCTATCGGGAGATCAAGGCGATCTTCGCTGTCGTGGCCGATGGTCTGCAGGCGCGCGAACCCGCAAAGGCGATGCTGCTGCGCGCCGCGTCGCCCCACTGGCTGCGCCACGCCTACGCACGTACGCTGGTGGTCGACCACCAGGTGCCGCTGCCGGCCGCCCAGGCGCTGCTTGGCCACGCCTCCGTACAAACCACGGCAGCCTACGCCAAGACAGATCTGACGCAATTGCGTGCCTTCGTCGATGCCACGTTCGCTGATGATGTGCCCTAGTGACCGGTCGGGCCGGCGAGGACCCGTTGTGCAGGCGACGCGGCGCCTGGTCGACCAAATCAGATGGCGCGGAACAACCCATCTCAGTCGTTCGGGGACCTGACATGAAGTGACCGCTATGGGCGCCGATATAGACGTCCTGATCCGGAGCAGTCAGGATGTGCGAGCGATATTGCCAGAACGAGCGTTAAGGCCTCATAACCCGCATTGCGGGGTGATGATCTGCATTCTTCAGCGGAAGATAGATCTCATGCGAAGCGGGGTCGACGGCGAGGCTGTGCGCATTCGCTCCGACAAAGCCTTCCGCGACCTTTGTCACGTCTGTAGCTGTGACCTTGAAAACCGACAGCACGCCTGACTCGCTTGCCACATACACCTGGCCAAGATCTTCGTCATAACCCAGCACATCCGGCTCCCCGCCGACGCCGAAATTTGCGACGATCCGTTTGGCTTCCAAATCCATTACTAGCAAGCGATCAATGCCCTCACAGACGATGAACGCTAGCCGGAACTTCGGCACGATTAGCAACCCGTGGTTGCCTTCTGCTCCCGGCAGCGCGATGCGATCCAAGACTCTGTCAGTCTGCGGATCAATCTCGGCCAGAGACTGGCGACCCTGGACGTTCACGAAGATGTGTTTTGAGACGGGGTCGTACTGCGTGTTCCCGACGGCTCCGCCTAACTCAATGGTAGCCACACGCCGGTTAGTGCGGACGTCGATCACGGTTTCGGTGTTGCCATGCTCGTCAGAGACATACAGCTTGCCAACCTCTGGCGCATAGGCGATCCCGTCAGGATACTTGCCGCCTGGGATGCGGGCTACGATCTTAAATGTGGATGCATCGATTGCCACGACCTCATCGGTTCCGGTTGCCGACGCGTACACGCGATTGAGCTCGGGAATGGCGAGCGTTCCATGCACATGGCCCACGTTGGATATGGTTGCCGCAATGGTCTTCGTCTTGGTGTCCATCACGACGATCTCGCTATCACCGAGATGCGCAATGAATAGCTTGGAACGGGTCGGGTCGAGGCTGAGATAGTCCCATCGGGTCTTCCCACCCGGCAATCGAAAGTCGCCTACGTGTTGCAGCGGCAAGGCGCGAGAAGGCATCGTCGTCGTACCGGACAGGCAGGGAGCTGGGTCGAGCAACATAGCAAACAAGAGTGCCAAAACGGATAGGCCGTGGTATCGCAGCGATTGCTGTTCTCGCGGGGTGCGCCTTGTGAACATAGAGATGCTCCAGAGCCTATGGTTTATGCACGCCAGCCTGTGCGTCCAAGGCCTTCTTGATACTTGCGGCGAGCTCAGTCGCTTTGCCCTTGCCCCAATAATGCAGGAACATATAGCGCGGCTGTTCGTTGGTCATGTGCTGGTGGATGGCAACGATATTGATGCCACCTGATCGCATCGCTTTGAGCACCACCTGAAGCTCCTCTTCGCGCATCGCGAAGTCCCCGTCCACGATGGCGGAGTCATCGGTCCCGGCGAACGCCGCCCACGTATTAAGGCCCATCTCATTGCCGAACGTGACGCCATGCATGGTCCCCTTGGCACCGATGACAACTTTGAACATCCCGTTGCTCGCCTGTCCCTTCTTGCCGAAGACGGTTTCAAGCGGTGCGGCACTGATCGCATTCTCGTGCGGAATCGCACCTGAGAAGCCGCTCCCAACGGAAGGGTTGGCGGCGCGTATTTCGGCTATCTTGTCGTATAGCTTCTTCACGCCGGCGGCTAGCTGATCAGGATTGCCCATACCTCCGATGTGCATGAAGTACACCCGCGGTTGATCAAAGAAGAAGTGATTGTGGAGCGCCGTGACGTCCAACCCGGCCTCGAGCGCGACGCTCATGGCTGGATTCACTTCGTCCTCAAGAAGAACAGTGTCTCCCATCAGCATGACTTGATGTCCGTGTGCCGGAGTGAACGCTGCCCACGACGTTAGCCCCATGAAGGGGGGCATGGCCGCACCATCCACTTTGATCGGCACGTCGGTACGTGGTTTGGAAACCTTGAAGACGTTCTCGGCTTCGGAAAAACTGCCCTTCAAGCCGGTGATCTGCTCGAGTCGAGTGGTATCCAGTGCTACACGTCGCTCCACAGGGGCTGCGGTCGCGATAGTGCAGGCACCGATGATGCAGGAAACGGCCAGTACGACTTGCTTTGCAGCTTGCATTGTTCGCTCCAGTTTCGCGCCTGAAAGGCGCCAGGTCGGCTACACGCCGAATCTCGATCAGTTGAGCGGTTTGATCCGTCTGAAGGCGGTCAGAATGGCGAGGTCATAGCCGATTTTCAGCACACCGCAGGCCAACGGCGGTGCGCCAATCCAGCCCATGGCCATTAGCCCTCCTGCAAGTACCGGGCTGACCGCAGCGGCCAGGCTCCTCGGAACAGCAGTCAGGCTTGCCGCCGCCGTACGCTCAGCGGGAGTCACCACAGCCATCACGAACGCCGTTCTAGTCGGCACGTCCATTTGCGACAGCGCACTGCGCGCAAGCAACAGCAGCAAAGTCAATGCCAACGATGGCGCGAAGGCGGCAGCAATCAGAAAGGCGCTCGAAGGGATGTGAGTGAACACCATGGTGTTCAGCAACCCGATCTTGCGCGCCAACGGCACCGCCGCGAGCTGGGAGGCCGTTGTCAGCAATCCCGCCCAGAAAAAGAACTGACCCGCTGCTCCCGGGGACATCCCGAAACGCTGCATCAGCCAAAGCGACAACAGGGCATTCACTACCAGGCCGCCAGCAAACGCATCGATGCTGAATAGCATCGCCAGCCGGATAACGATGTGACGAGATGGGCCCAGGGGGGTAGTTGGTGCGGTCGACTGCGGATGAGGTTTGGGAAGGCGGGTATAGAGCGCCCATAACGCGATGCCGGTCAAGGCGTAAATGACAAACATCCACCGCATTGCCGCCAGAAACGACACATCGGCATGAGCGGAGATCCATGCCGGCAGGGCAGCAGCCAAGGCGCCGATGGCGGCGGAGAATGCCCCCACAAGGCTGTACCGAGCGAACAGCGCCGTCCGGGCCTCAGGTGTCGCGGCGTCTGCAAGACGGGCTTGCTCCAGCGGCAGGAACACGCTGACATCGCCCGAGCTCGGGTTCAGCGTACCGACAAAGGCTACGATCAACAGTGGCCACAGTGATGTCAGGACTGCAAAGCCCAGCCCTGTAGCCGCCATCAGCACCGCAGCAAGCATCAGCAGACGGCGTTGTGAAAAGCGGCTCCCAACGAGTCCGACGAGAATGGTTCCGAGCGCGGAGCCAATCAGCGTCACGCTGCTGATCAGTCCGACAGAAAACTGGCCGAAGCCAAGCCCCAGCAGATACGCTGGCAGGAGTACCGCGACATACCCGTCGCACAATCCACGCAACGCACGGCCGACGAGAAGCGGCTTCACGCTTGCGTCGATTCCAGGCGGAAGCACAAGACTGGCGAGTTTCGTACGGAAGGTTGCGCGTGCCGACATGCCAGCCTCGCCTGGTGCGGAGTCAGTCCTCGTCATCGTCGTCTGCGAGTTGTCTGCCATCCTCGCCGATCAATATTGTTGTCTTGTCAGCGCCGGACCCGAAAGTGACCTCGTATCTAGTCCTGCCATCCGCTACCTGCTTTTTGATGTCGCCGACGGCGCGGCCCCTCGCCTGCTGGTCAATCGTTGATCTGACTGGTGCGGGAACCTGAGCGATGGCGACCACCTGGTGACTGCGCTCGCCGAATGGGTGCCTGTCGCAGCCCGTCGTGGCCAGGGCTAGTGCACCAGCCAGTGCAGCCGATGCGAACTTGCGAAGACGAGAAGACATCGCAGGCTCCCTCCTTTCTTCACTGAATCACCAACTTCCCTTGCGCCAAGAGGACGCCATCGCGGCGATACTCAATCATTTGGCCGTACCGCCACACCTCGAAACACTCCTCGGCCTTTGCGCTGGGATAGGCCAGGCAAAGATTGCTGCCGCGTACACTCCAGCGCCCCTTCTGCACCTGGCCTTGCATGATGGATTCGACGGTACCGTCCGATGCGAATTTGTCGGCCCAGTGGGGGCCGTCAGTGATCACCTTCCCGCTGATTGTCCGTTTGATCTCCGATGCCTTCAGGTGTCGAAATACGTCTTGCGCCGTTGCTGCGGTCGCTGAACTGGTGATAGCGATTCCTGCACATACCGCAGTCAGTATTCGTTTCATTTGAACGTCCCAAGGGAAGTCAGGTGGAGACCTGTGGTGGCCATTGATGGGTTTCCGCCTAACAGCTTTGACACCATGCGTACAATGCGTCGTACATCACCACGCCTTGCGCAAGCATCTCGTGGTCATTCGTGAAGACATGAGAAAGCCCTAGTGAAATGGCGTAGAGCCCGCTTGACTGCGGCGTGAGGTCGAGCCGCGAGGTATCCGCACCGCGAACAATGCTGGCTAGTTGCTGAAGGGCCGGATTCTCGCCTAACTTGTACTTCTCCAGAAACGCGTCGAAGCTGCACAGCTCACCGACATGCGTGAGCTCAACACCTGGGATGTCGTAGGGGATCGCGCCGGTTTCGTTGGCGATGCGAACCACGTCGCCCGACGGTACATACAGGAAGTCGGGCGCGTCATCGACAAATCGGGCGATCAGCCATGGGCAGGCAATACGATCGATCTTTGGCCGTTCACGTGTGATCCATTTCACGGCTCTATCCGTAATGGTTTCCGAATCGTCGGGTGATTACCTGCGATCCAGTCTTCGAATCCACCAACCAGATACGTCGCGTCGAAGCCAACGGCCTCGAGTAGCGCTGCGCAGTCCTGGCTGACCTGGTGGCCGTGGACGCAATAGACGGTAACCGGGCGATTCGCATCAAGCGTGGCGATCCAGTTGCCAAGTTCGTCCGGATTGCGCCAGGCAGCCCCCGCAATCATTTGTTCACTCGCATCGAACGCAGGCTTACGCCGGACGTCGATCAACTGCGGGGCGTTTAATCCGTGCAAGGCAGCCGCGAGTTCCAAGGAAGATGTGGCGTTAGGCATAGGTGCGCCTGCTTCGGTTAGTCCCGCACGGCAGCCGCGAAGCGAGTGGCCGCCCGTTGCCAGTGGATGTTCTGCATGAACACGTCCACATAAGCTGCCGCCTTTGCGCCGTAGTCCATGTGGTAGGAGTGCTCATACATATCGAGCGCCAGGACCGGTGTACCCCCAGCCAACGTATGGGCGTGGTCAGATGCCCACTGGTTGACCAGCCGCCCGTCACGCGGCGAGTAAGTAAGCAGTACCCAGCCCGATCCGCCGCCGAGCGCCTTGCCCATCGCGGTGAATTCGGCCTGCCAGCGTTCGAACGAGCCGAAATCACGTTCGATCGCCGTCTTTAAAGCGCCGTCCAGCGGACCGCCGTCACCCAGGCTGTCGAAGTACACCTCATGCAGAATCATGGAATTCGTCGCGATGAGTTCTTCGCGCTTCAGTCCGTTGAGCGTGAACACGGGAGCGGTTGCCATATCCAGCTCTGCGAGCGTGGCCGTAATGGCATTCAGTCGCTTGACCGCGCCGCCATAATTGTTCTCATAGTGGCTGAAGATCAGCTTCTCGGAGAGGCCAGTCAGCTTCGCAGGTTCACAACCTAGCGGCTTCATTTCGTAGAGCATAAGAGTCTCCTGTGGCATCTCAGTGATGCAACAACGGATAGGCGACCAGACCAATCAAGGCCGCCCCGGCAACGATCATGGGCTCGGACAGCTTCTTGAACTTCAGAAGCAATGCGACGGTGACAAGCGCCAGCAACGCTGTCGGGATATCAACGATCGACCGCTTCGCCAACACGATCACCGCGCCAGTAATGGCGCCGATGGCCGCCGCGGTGACACCGTCCACAAAGGCGAGGATCGCAGGTAGTTTTCCGTATTTCTTGAAATATGGGGCGGGTAGGACGGTGAACAGGTAGCACGGTAGAAACGTTGCGGCCGCAGCCACGCAGGCGCCAGGCAGGCCGGCGACGAGGTAGCCAATGAAGCCAACGGTGATGACCACCGGGCCGGGTGTGATCATGGCGACTGCGACGGCATCGACAAACTGCTTGTCGTTCAGCCAGTGGTACTCCGTCACCACACCACCGTACAGGAACGGCACGATGGCAAGTCCCGACCCGAAAACGAAGGCTCCCGCCTTGGCAAAGAACACGCCAATCTGGGAAAGAAGCGGCCAATCCAACGTACTCATCATGCCGCTTGCCGCCGGCAGTGGGGTCGCAGCGAACGCATTCATCTTGCCTTGGCGCAGCCACTTCGGCGGGGCGCGCCAGAACCAGACCAGGACGCCCGCGGCAAGGAACAGCCACGCCACTTCCGATTCTGTAATGACCGTGACGGCCACGAGCACCAGATAGATAAACCAGAGCAACTTGTCGTTGCCGACGCTCTTTTTGGTCAGCTTGTACGCGCTGATTGCGATGATGCCAATCACTGCTGCGCCTACGCCATAGAATACCGACTGCATCCAGGTCAGGCCGCCGAAGCGCACATATGCCCACCCGAGTGCCAACACCATGAGAAACGACGGCAGTACAAAGGCCACGCCGACGAGCGTTGCGCCTACGATGCGGTAGTGGACGTATCCCAGGTAAATGGCCAGTTGAGCGGCAAGCGGTCCCGGCGCGAGCTGGGCCAGGGCAAGGCCTTCCTTGTAGTCGGCATCGGTGATCCACTGCTTTGCCTCGACGAGGTCGCGGTGCATGTAGCCGGCTAGCGCCACGGGACCGCCAAAGCCGAGGGTGCCAAGCCGCAGGAAGTACATCACCAGTTGGCGTAGCGTATAAGTGGGCGCGGTATGTACCGAACCGGCTGCAGTGGTATCGGGTGGTTGGGGCGAGTTCATCGTGTCTGTTGAATAGTTTGCTTCTTTGTTGATTGGCAACGACTAGCGTTTGCGCGGGCTTGAGAAATGCGTGTACAGCGAGTCGAGGACATAGCCGACTTCATCCAGCAGTGCGTCGTCGTTAGGGAGGCGTTCCCGGGCGCCTGCCAGCACTGCCTCAAAGCCACTGGCTTCGGCAACCGGTGTGCCGCCGACATCCAGAACATGGATCATCTGGCCGAGGCGGGCGAGCCCTTTGTCTTCGTCTAGTCCGAAGCTGGCGAGCAGCACCTCAAACGAAACGCGGTCGCCAATGTGTGTGAACGTCGCGCCATCGAAGTCGAATCCAAGTGCGTCGTCAGGGCACTGACGGACATCTTCGAGCCAGAGAAAAGTGGCATGGGGATCGATAAAGCGCCGGATCAACCAAGCGCAGGCGACACGGTCTACCCATAGATGCTGGCGGGTCGCCCACTGGCGCCCCTGATACTGGGTCGGGTCACGTCGCGGAATGTTGCCGGCTACTCCGTGCGGCTCGCCGGGCGAAAGCAAGATGTCGATCGCTGCATTGAAGTCGCGCCACTGCAATTCGGCACGGGCGGACGCCTCGTTAGGGAAAAAATCGACCTTGCGGATAGCGTCGATCCCTCGACCGTGCCGGCGTGCCACGCGCAGCAGCTCCGCCTCGTCCGAATCGGACAATGTTGAGCGGGCGCTGGAGAGTTCGACCATCCATTCGGCATATTCGGTGGACCGGTCGAACAACGCGCGATACTCCGCCTCCTGCTGGTCGTCAGCGGCCTGTACGGACAGCATCCAGACCTTGCCATCCTCACTGGCCGCATCGGTTGCCAGTGTCTGCAAAGGTGCCCGCAGTCCTGGCAGATTGGGGAGTAGATAGGCCCCGTCCCGCAGTGCTGTGGCGCCAAGCGCCTTGATCCCGCGCCAGAATCGCATGCGCGCAGTGGAGGCGGATGTTGGCAAGCTAACGACGAGCAGTAGCCAGGCAGTCTCGGGAGAGGATGGGAGAGCGTTCATGCAGACAGCTTAGCGGGCTGTATGCGCTACTTCAATGTTGTAGAGATCTCTACAAAATCAACGTTCGGCGCCTTGGAGATTGCAATAAAGTGCCGTATGAGCACTTTTACCTCCATGGTGCTCGCTCCTTAACTCGCGAGCAGTCTGTAGGACGATGGCGGATGTATGGCCAGCCCCTATGGAGTTACAAGAATTCATCGCCCCCTGCGCATACGACAGAGCCCTCTACATCCGGGCCATCGTTCTTGTTGCCGAGTTGGGTCTATTTAGGAGGTGCCTTATGAAAGGACTCTCGATCGCATTGATTGTGATGGGATATCTCGCCGTTCCTTCTGCTGTTGCCGCCGCCCCGCACGCAAGCGAAGGCATTCTGGTCGACGAACAGGGAATGACGTTGTACGTCTTCGCTGGAAAGAGCGGCCCCGATGCCAAATCCTGCGAGGGGAACTGCGAGCGGAATTTTCCACCTGCACTCGCCGCTTCCGACGACAAACCGGTTGGGATGCTCACGCTAGTCCCCGGCCGCGGTGGTAAATCGCAATGGGCTTATCAAGGAAAGCCGTTGTATCGCGGCCTGATGGACAAGAAGCCAGGCGACCGTTCAGGGGATGGTCTGAATGAGGTTTGGCACAGCGTGCCTGTGCGATGAACGCTTGGTCGAAATGAGAGTTCGGGCGGGAGACCCTCGTGCATTGACTGCGGTCAGAACCCTGGCGGCCGCGACGTTGGCGGCCGCCAGGTAATGCCTGGCTTTGCTTTAGTGGCAGTGACGAATGCCGGTCTTGTGGTCCATATGACAGCCTTGACTGTCAGTTCCGCCGCTGTGCGCCCATACACTGCCCGATGCGCAAGCCAGAACGGCGGTGAGAATGATGGCAATCCGTTTCAAAGTCAGTCTCCCTGGAATATTGGTTTGCGGTCTCAATTTGCCGCACGCTCAAACTATCATCAGAGCGGTGATTAGGCCTTCCCCGCCACGGGAGGGCCTGTTGCGGCCGTGTCACAGCGCCAACGCCCGAGAATCTCGGCGGCAAGACGTGCCGCGAGGCTGAAGTCTCCTTCAGCCCCTGAGTCGCGAATTTCTGCAATTTTCTACCCGAGGTTCAAGGGGGAGTCCTTCGCGCAGCCGTATAAGAGGCAATGGATCTGGATGGAGGTTTGCCATGGCAGACGTGGAAGAGTGGCTGACGCACGCGAGAAAAGTGACGCAAGAGGCGTCCATTGGGGTCGATGTGACCAGCATTCAGGAGTGCATCAGTGCAGAGCCGGCCCAAAGAGTCCTCGTCGCGCGCCGCGACGCGTGGCGTGCCATCTGCTGCGCCGCATTTGCAGCCTTGGTCGCGTTTGCGGCAATCAATCGCGTGGCGACCATCATGTTGGAAAAGCCTGCCCCGACGTGGGTGGCGACGCCGTCCGCCGCCTCTCCCTTTGGACTCCTCATCGGTAAATGATGAAATCTCGTACCCGACGGCTTTCCTTGTCTACGCTGTTTGGCGCACTACTTGGCGTGTCCGTCGCGGCGGCATGGCTGTATTACTCGCATCGGAATGAAGCCGGACATGGTGACTTGCATGAAATCCTGCACGAAGCTGTTCCACTAGATGCCAACGAGCGCGAGATTCTTGAGTTGAAAGAAGATGCCTTTGCGCAGCGTCGGCGCGAGATCGAAACACGCCTGCGGGCTGCAAATGGCAAGCTTGCCGACGCCATCGCCAAGAATCCCGCCTGGTCACCGGAGGTGGAAGCAGCAACCCAGGAAGTAGAGCGGGCCGCCGGCGATCTCCAGCGAGCGACCTTGGTTCACGTGTTTGAAATGCGTGCGGGCCTGAAGCCGGAACATCGACCTGCTTACGATCGCGTTCTTATCGATGCACTACGCCGCGGCTCGCAGTGAATCCGGAAGACGCTGACAGGATCCTTGCCGCACAGGCCGCTTCCGGCAACCAGCGTGCATTCGGCCAACTTGTGGCGCGACATGGCGTGGCGCTGGCTCAGGCCGCGCGCAGCTTCGGCATCCCTGAAACCGATGTGGACGACGTCGTCCAGGACACCTTTGTTGCCGCCTGGCACGCCCTGGATGACTTCGATCCCGACAGGCCATTTCGCGCCTGGCTCTTCCGCATTGGGCTGAACAAGATGCGGGACTTGTATCGCTTTCGGCGCGTCAGGCAGTTCCTTTTCGGTGCCGAAAACCTCGGCGACCTGGAGCTTGCGGGCGGCGTGGCCAACGACGAGCCGGGCCCGGAGCAACAGGTTGCCGCCCGGCTGGAGTTGGCCCGCGTGGCTAGCACTTTGGGCAAGCTGGACACGGGTTCGCGAGAAGTCATAGTCCTGACGGCCATTGTCGGGATGTCTCAGCCAGAAGCGGCTGCCGTGCTTGGGCTGAGTGTGAAGGCTGTCGAAGGGCGCATCGGGCGGGCACGGGCCAAGCTTTCCGCCCTGCTGGATGCTGACTCGGAAAAATAAGTTTGGATTCACCGAGGGGAAGCATCGACCTGGTCCGTATAGAGAGGGATAGCCTCCACCGCTGACCTCTTGATGAAACAGGTGATCTCCTCGTTCCTTTGTCGACCTCGCTTCGTCGGCTCCGCAATATGGCTGCTGCCCGTTGCGTTGAGCCACGCTGCCGAGGCGCCTCCTTTTCCGAACCTGTTGCAGCAATCGCTTGCACTCGCTCCGGCGATGGTCGCGCAGGCCGCCAATGTTCGTGCGGCTGGCGCCGATGCTGCTCAGGCCCAAGCCTGGCTGAATCCGCGAATCGATACGGTGCTTGAAAACCTTGGCGCGCCCAGTAGTGATGGGCTGAGTCAGCGCCAGAATACCTATTCGATCACGCAGCCTTTCGAGCTGGGAGGTAAGCGCGGTGCGCGGATAGAGGTGGGCGAACGCAACTTCGCTGCGGCGCAAGCGCGGGAGCGGCAAGTGCAGGTAGCCTACGCCGCCGAACTTGCAGTGGCCTATGCAACGGCTGAAGCGACGCTCGGACGCAAGACACTGGCCACGGAAAACCTGGCACGCGCCAATGAAGAACTGGCGGCCGCGCGTGCCTTGGTCGATTCCGGGAAGGAAGCCAGCTTGCGCAGCGCACAGGCCAAAGCCAGTGTGGCGGCGGCGCAGGCCGCGGAGGCGGCAGCCACCAACGATGCCACCCAGGCGCTGGCGAGATTGTCCGCGATGTCCGGCGCCTCCGAACCCTATACGGCCGTCACGAGTTCCTTGCTGACGACCCAGGCCGTCGTCCCGAATGCCCCGGCAGCACTTGCCGAGTCTCCGTCAGTGCGGGCGGCCGAAGCGGAACGCAATGCGCTGGACGCTCAGGTGGACGTCGAGAGGAAGCGCTGGATTCCTGATGTTGGCGTCAGTGCGGGCGTTCGCCGCTATGGCTGGACCAATGCCAGTGGCTATGTGGTTGGGGTCACGGCCTCCATTCCATTGTTCGATCAGAATCGGAACGGCATCAACGCCGCAGTTGAGCGGGTTGCAGCCGCCCAGGCGCGTCTTGACAGCGTCCGGCTTGAGGCCAACGTGGCGCGCCAATCGGCCATATCTCAGGTAGCGACCGCCGACAAGCAGCTCGCTGCTGCCAGCGAAGGAGAGCAGGCGGCGGCAGAAGCCTATCGCATGGGGCGCATTGGCTATGAATCCGGCAAGACGCCACTGATGGAATTGCTAGCGGTGCGGCGAGCGCTCGTCGACGCCCGGCAACTGACGATTGATGCGCGCCTGGCGCGCGTGCGCGCCCTGGCGGCGCTGGCACAGGCGGACGGCCGCCTAGCCTTTGAGGAATCACGATGATGAAGAACGAGCGCCGGTCGGTCAACTGGCCGATGATCGCAGGGGTCGCCGCCGTAGCAGCGGCAGTAGGTTTTGGCGCGGCGCATCTCCCAGTGTCGGAGAAGTCCCCCGCATCTACACAGGCCCCGGAAGCACAGAAGCCACAATCCGCCCCAGTAAAGCCCGGTCTGAAGGAGGTTAAGATCCCAGCAACCTATCTTGCCGCCGCAAACATTGCCGTAGAACCTGTGGCGAGCGCCGCCGTCGGAACGGAAATACTTGCGCCCGCCACGGTTGCTGCGCTGCCCGGTAGCGAAGCCGTGATCGTATCGCGTGCGGCCGGCGCCGTACAACGCGTCCAGCGCCGGCTTGGCGACGTCGTGAAGGCTGGCGATGTACTCGCCCTGGTCGATAGCCCCGAGGCCGCCGGCATGGCAGCGGAGCGGAAAGTGGCCCAGGCCAAGGCCGATCTCGCGCGCAAGACCTACGAGCGCGAGGCGAGCCTGTTTCAGCAAGGCGTGACACCGCGCCAGGAAATGGAGGCGGCAAAGGCTGCTCTGGATGTTGCGCAAGCCGAGGCGCTGCGCGCTGCTACGGTGGCCCAGTCCGCTCACCTTGCGTCCGACGGGCGCTCGGTCGCCGTGGTCAGCCCGATTGCAGGAAAGATCACCGCCCAGTCCGTCACCCTGGGTGCATTTGTGGCGCCACAAGCCGAACTCTTTCGGGTAGCCGGAACTGGCGCCGTACAGGTAGAAGCCGCCGTGACGGCTGCAGATACCAGTCGCATCGTCGCTGGGAGCGAAGCCACCATTCTGTTGGCCAATGGATCGCCATTGTCAGCGCGCGTGCAGGCGGTGACGCCAACCGTGACGGGCAGCGCTCGCGTTGCAACCGTGGTGGTGGTACCAGCACAGCCGACAGATCGACTTGTCGTGGGCGAGGGTGTGCAGGTGCGTCTGCGTACAGCGGTTGCTGATGCCGCCGCCCTGTCCGTGCCGGAAGACGCGGTGCAGAACCTCGACGGCCGTGACGTCCTTTTCGTCCGCACGCTGGAAGGTTTCCGCCCTATGCCTGTCCTCGTCGGCACCCGCAGCGGCGGCTCGGCACAGATTCTGTCAGGCGTGCAGGCTGGAGAACAGGTGGCCACCCGTAATGCCTTCCTGGTTAAGGCCGAGATGAACAAAGGCGGCGGGGACGAGGAATGATCGAGAGCATTCTCAGCGGCTCAGTCCGCTATCGCTGGCTGGTTTTGTTTCTGACAGCAGTTGTCGCCGTGATAGGGGCCTGGCAGCTCAACCTGCTACCCATCGACGTCACACCAGACATTACCAACAAGCAGGTCCAGATCAACTCTGTGGTGCCAACGATGAGCCCCGTGGAGGTGGAGAAGCGTGTCACGTATCCAATCGAGACGGCGATTGCTGGTCTGAACGGGGTGGAAAGCACGCGATCGATGTCGCGCAACGGCTTCAGCCAAGTGACGGTGATCTTCAAGGAGAGTGCGAATCTGTACTTTATGCGCCAGCAGGTGTCAGAACGACTGGCACAGGCGCGGCCGAATTTGCCAGAAAACGTCGAGCCACAGATGGGGCCTGTTTCGACGGGGCTGGGCGAAGTATTCCACTACAGCGTGGAATACCAGTATCCGGACGGCACAGGGGCCTCTATCAAGGACGGCGAGCCCGGATGGCAGAGCGACGGCAGCTTTCTTACCGAGCGTGGCGAGAGGTTGGACGATCGGGTGTCACGACTGGCCTATTTGCGCACGGTGCAAGACTGGATCATCCGACCACAATTGCGTACCACGCCTGGTGTCGCCGATGTCGATTCCCTAGGGGGCTATGTCAAGCAATTCGTGGTGGAACCGGACACGGGGAAGATGGCAGCGTACGGAGTTTCCTACGCGGACCTAGCCCGGGCGCTCGAAGATACCAACCTATCTGTCGGCGCGAACTTTATTCGGCGCTCAGGCGAGTCGTATCTGGTTCGCGCCGACGCGCGTATAAAATCTGCGGACGAGATATCCCGTGCGGTGATTGCGCAGCGGCAGAATGTCCCGATCACAGTCGGCCAGGTGGCGCGCGTCAAGATTGGGGGCGAATTGCGCTCAGGCGCCGCCAGCCGCAATGGGAATGAAACGGTGGTGGGCAGTGCGCTGATGCTGGTCGGCGCCAACAGCCGGACGGTGGCGCAAGCCGTGGGCGACAAGCTCGAACAGATCTCGAAAACGCTGCCACCAGGTGTGGTTATTGTCCCGACCCTCAATCGTTCGCAACTGGTGATTGCAACCATCGAAACGGTGGCTAGAAACCTGATCGAAGGCGCGCTGCTCGTGGTGGCGATTCTGTTCACGCTGCTGGGGAACTGGCGTGCGGCCACCATTGCCGCGCTCGTCATTCCGTTGTCCCTGCTGGTCAGCGCGATCGGCATGAACCAGTTCCATATTTCGGGCAACCTGATGAGCCTGGGTGCGCTCGACTTCGGCCTGATCATTGATGGCGCGGTCATCATTGTCGAGAACTCTCTCAGGCGGCTGGCCGAGCGCCAGCACCGCGAAGGGCGGCTGCTGACGCTCGATGAGCGTTTGAAGGAAGTTGTTCAATCTTCACGTGAGATGGTGCGACCGACCGTCTACGGTCAGCTTGTGATCTTCATGGTTTTCCTGCCATGTCTGACATTCCAGGGCGTGGAAGGCAAGATGTTCTCCCCGATGGTAATCACGCTGATGCTGGCGCTTGCCTCTGCCTTCGTGCTGTCGCTCACCTTCGTGCCGGCCATGGTCGCCGTGATGCTCCGGAAAAAGGTTGCAGAGACAGAAGTGCGCGTCATCGTGGCGACCAAAGAACGTTACCGACCATGGCTGGAGCATGCCGTGGCACGCCCAATGCCCTTCATCGGCGCAGGCATCGCGACAGTCGCTGTGGCTACGGTGGCGTTCACATTTGTTGGTCGCGAGTTTATGCCCACGCTGGATGAGTTGAACCTGAACCTGTCGTCGGTTCGGATTCCGTCTACGTCGATTGACCAGTCGGTTGCCATAGACCTGCCGCTCGAACGCGCTGTCTTGTCGCTGCCGGAAGTGCAGACTGTGTATTCGAAGGCGGGTACGGCCAGCCTCGCCGCCGACCCCATGCCGCCCAATGCATCGGATAACTACATCATTCTGAAGCCGAAAAGCGAATGGCCGGAGGGCGTGACGACCAAGGAACAGGTGATTGAGCGTATCCGCGAGAAGACAGCACCGATGGTCGGCAACAACTACGACGTGACGCAACCGATCGAGATGCGCTTTAACGAGCTGATCGGTGGGGTCCGGAGCGACGTGGCCGTAAAGCTGTACGGAGAGAATCTCGACGACTTGGCGGCCACAGCGCAACGCATTGCCGCAGTCTTGAAGAAGACGCCGGGAGCGACGGACGTCCGCGTGCCTTTGACTAGCGTGTTGATGTGCACGCAAAACTGACCCACTGCCGTACGTAGTTTTCATCGAAATTTGACCCACGTGTTCCAATGCCTGCTCGATGCCGAGCAGGAGAACCGGAGTGATTACGGTGAACATGTTGGCCAAAATCAGGCGGATGCACTTCCGCGACGGCGTTCCGCTCAGAGACATCGCTAGGCGCACGGGACTATCTCGAAACACCATCCGCACATGGCTGCGCAAGGAAGGCAGCGGCGAGCCAAGCTACCCGAAGCGAGTGAGCCCAAGCGTTGTGGATGCCTGGGCAGAGCAAATCAAGTTATGGCTGAGGGCCGATTTGCATCGCCCCAAGCGCGACCGCCGTACAGCCCTGCAGATTTACGAAACTTTGAGGGCTAATGGCTATGACGGAAGCTATGGACGAATCAGCGCTTTCGTTCGGAACTGGCGCAAAGCGGAAAAAGATGCGCCGTCTCGCAGCGTGTTCGTGCCAATGGCATTCGAGTATGGCGAGGCATTCCAGTTCGACTGGAGCTGCGAGTATGCGTTTGTAGCGGGGCTTCGAAGACGACTGGAAGTCGCCCATACCAAACTGGCGGCAAGTCGAGCGTTCTGGCTTGTCGCCTACCCGACGCAAAGCCATGAGATGCTGTTCGATGCGCATGCGCGCGCCTTTGCTGCATTCGGCGGGGTGCCGCGTCGCGGCATTTACGACAACATGCGTACCGCTGTCGATAAGGTCGGGCCAGGCAAAGTTCGGTCCATCAACGCCCGCTTCCATGCGATGTGCGGACACTATCTCTTCGAGCCCGAGTTTTGCAATCGCGCCGCGGGTTGGGAAAAAGGGATAGTCGAAAAGAACGTACAGGACCGCAGGCGCCAAATCTGGCACGAAGCCGCCCTCATGCGCTGGGAATCTGTTGAGGTTCTCAACGTCTGGCTGAGCCAGAGATGTGAGTCAGCTTGGCGCGAACTCCGGCATCCTGAATGGCCGGAGTTGAGCATAGCCGATGCGTTGCAAGACGAGCGTCAGAAGCTCATGCGCAACCCGAAGCCGTTCGACGGATACATCGAACAACCGGTAAGGGTATCGAGTACCAGCCTGATTCACTTCCAGCGCAATCGCTACAGCGTCCCTACTGCGCACGCCAACCACGTAGTCAGCTTACGCATCTACCCGTCGTATCTTAGTGTCGTCGCCGAGGGCGCCGAGGTGGCAAGGCATCCACGTTGCTTCGAGCGATATCAAACCTTCTACGACTGGCGCCACTACATACCTTTGGTCGCACGCAAGCCAGGTGCGCTGCGCAATGGCGCACCGTTTGCGACGATGCCGGAACCAATGATTCGCCTTCAAAAGCACCTCTTGAGGCAAGAGGGTGGCGACAGGGTCATGGTACAGGTGCTCGCCGCAGTCCCTATCCACGGCGTCGAAGCCGTACAAGTGGCAGTCGAGATAGCTTTGGAATCTGGCCGTCCTAGCGGAGAGCACGTCCTCAATGTGTTGGCCCGCCTGAAGTCCATCAAGAGACCTACCGTAGACGGCGTGAAGACATCCCTCAAGCTTCAAGAGGAGCCTGCGGCAAACGTGAGCCGCTACGAGCGGCTGAGGTCAACGCAGCGGGAGGATGGACATGTCTAACGAGACCGTCGCTCAACTGAAGGCGCTCAAGCTACACGGTATGGCGCAGAGTTGGCCGGAATTATTGGTTCAGACCCGTCATTCTGGCTTTGAACCCGAGCGAATGATGGAGCTGTTGCTGCAGGCCGAGCTAGCGGATAGACAAGTCAGGTCGATTGCCTATCAGATGGCAGTCGCCCGATTCCCCGCGCACCGAGACCTCGCCGGCTTCGACTTCAGCCAATCCAATATCGACGAGGTGCTGGTACGAGAACTTCATACGCTGAAGTTCTGTGAGTCAGCGCAAAACGTCGTATTCATCGGTGGCCCTGGAACAGGCAAGACCCATCTGGCGAGCTCGATAGGGATTGAGGCCATCCAGCAGCACACGAAACGAGTGCGCTTCTTCTCCACGGTGGAGTTGGTCAATCTCCTGGAGGCGGAGAAAGCGGCAGGCAAGCCGGGGCAGCTCGCACATCGTCTCATGTATGTGGACGCGGTCATCCTGGACGAGCTGGGCTATCTACCCTTCACCCAAACTGGCGGCGCGCTGCTGTTCCACCTGTTCTCGAAACTGTATGAGCGTACTAGCATCATCATCACGACCAATCTCAGCTTCACAGAATGGGAAAGTGTGTTTGGTGACGCAAAGATGACCACTGCGCTGTTAGACCGATTGACGCATCACTGCCACATCGTCGAAACAGGGAACGATTCGTGGCGATTCAGGCATAGCAGTGCAGCAGAAAGGAAGAAGCCCCAGACCCGGAAAAACAGCCAGAAAACGACAACTGCAGTGCCAGAATCTACACCAGAGGAGCTGTGACCATGAAGCGAGGGTGGGTCAAATTTAGATGAAAACGGCGGGTCAGTATTCGATGGACATCAACACGCCGTCCCAATCCATCCGTTTGAATCCACTGGAAAACTGGTCGCAACCGTCGGAGATACCCACGCGCGTCGCCCAGCTCATGGAGGAAGGCCCGTTCCGGCAGTTTGCGTTCCTGTTCATCGATCGTTCTGTCAAAGGCGAGCTCTACGTCGGCGACAAGCCCAACCTGCGCTCCATCCTCCAATACGCACAGAACGGTATCAACAACCTGCTCGAGCGTGCGCTTCAGCGCTTTTTCCCCGAAGCCGGCATGACGGACTGGGAAGACGAGGTCGCCGGATACATGCAGCAAGTCGGTCAGAAAGGTGGCGGTACCCGTCTGGACGCTATGGTTCGACTGTATATCGACCGCTTCTCGAATCTGGGCAAGGGCCACGAGTCGATCGACGGTCTCATCTCGACGTTTCAACACGATCGAGACCACTACGGCCGTATCATCGCCTCTGCCCTGCCCCTCCTGCAGATGCTGGCCACCGGCGAGACCGGCCTCATGCTAGCGCCCAAAGCGGATGACTTCGAGGACGATAGAGAAATCTGGGATATCGACAAGGTCATCAAACAGAAGGCCGTGCTCTACGTCGGTGCGGACTCCCTGTCGAACTCCATGGTCGCGCAAGCGGTGATGTCCATGCTGCTCGCGGACATCGCTTCGGTCGCTGGCGCGATCTACAACTTCTACGCGAAGCCTCCCGAGATCGTCCTTCAAGTTGACGAAACGGCTGAGGCCATCAACGAGCAGTTGCTCCAGCTTCTCAACAAGGGGCGTGGTGCAGGCTTCAAGGCGTTCGTTGCTTACCAGACGCGTTCCGATTTCACGGCAAAACTTGGAAACGTGGCCAAAATGCAGCAGGTTTTGGGCAATCTGAACAACCAGATCGTTCTACGCTTGGAAGACATCGACACCGCGCAGTGGTTCGCCGAGAAGGCCGGGACGACGGCTATCCGCAACCTGGTGATCTCCAGCAGCACGAGTACCGGCACGGAAGCGCACGTAGGTGAATTTAGTGGCTCCGTTTCGCGATCCGCACAGCTTGAAAAGGTACCCCTGATTCCGCATGACCTGGTCATGCAACTGCCGAACCTCCAGTACTTCCTACGGATATCCGGCGGCGCCGTCTACCAAGGTCGTATTCCAATTATTCAGGACTAACCATCCATGCGCAGCAGCCTGTTCCGCGAAGTTATCAAGCAACACAATTTGTCGGCGAAGCTCTCCCCGGTGTTCACCCTCTCTCCGGACCTCGATGAGATCTGTGCCCGCGTGGTCGACTACATCGGCACGAACTACCGTGTGCGGGAAGAGCCTTTGATCAAAGAAATGCTGACGGACGGCATCGCAGCATGGCGCGCCGCGCGCAAGCATGGTGATCCGTCTGTCGCGTTCATGAAGGGCCTCTTCTCGCGCGCGCATGACCTGTACAACAAGCGCTATGCCGCATTCAAGGGCGAAAAGTACAACGTCTGGTACCCGTTCCACGAATCGATCCCGGCATTCGAGCAACGGCAGCTGGCGGGCTACGTCTGCCAAGTCGTTGACGAGCCGGTCCCCGGCGAGGTTTCCCAGCGCTGTGCTGCGTTTCAACTCGCGGCCCGGGTGCTGACCGGATACGCCTTCTCCCGTTACTTCGAGAGCTACGATGTCGCTGGCAACTTTGCACACTGACGCCCGCTGGGTCGGGCAGCGGCTTCGCCGTATTCCGGCTATGGTGGCCGCACGCATCTGTAACGTCGACCCGGCCCTGGCGCTGGCCATGCAAGATTGGTTGGTCTCGCATGCTTACCCGGACGAGACGCCGCCTGAGGCGTTCACAGCCACCAAGGCCGCACCTTGCTTCGCGCTTGTGAACATCTCTCTCGCCAAGCCGGGTGTGTTCTGGGCCGCGCTTGTTGCGATCCCCAGCTTCCCCGTCCTGCTGCTACTGCGGTGGATCTGAACCATGGCAAGTAGCCGATTCGCATCCCACGTCCGTCTTTGGCTGATTATTTCGCCACTCATGATCTGCACGCTGGCGCCATTCATTCAGGACCAGACAGCGTTCGAAATCAGTCGTTCCGAAAGGGCGTCTGTGGAAGGGGTCCTTGGGACGGAGAAGGCCGATATCGCGGTGGCATCGGCAAACGCTCGCTTTCGCGAGTGGTTCATCGACTCTGGGGCGGTGAAAGCATCCTTCGCCGGTTCCGATGCCCCAACTGCTTTCTCGGACGGGGGCGCGTCAACGTTCGGCCGCGGCTGGATGCAGCACTTCTGGCTGACCATCTATCGGGCGCTATACCGTTCCGCGGTTGCCCACCACTGGCTCTTGGGCGCGACAGTGTTGATTCTGGCGATTTTCAATGACGGATCGGTATCGCGAAAGATCCACGCTGCAAGCGCGGGATTCGCCAATCCCGTGTCATTCCATGTCGCAGCCCACGGCCTGATGCTTTGCTTCGGGATTGGAGCCTCCGCTTTGCTTCTCCCGATTTCCCTGCTCGCCAATTGGTGGACCTATGTGGTGTGCCTGGTGGGCCTGCTTTGCTGGCGCCTCGCGGCGTCGTTCCATGTCGGCAAATAGTCCGGCCACTCAATTACGACGAGGCCATGTGGATGGCCTTCCAAACGGAGAAATCATGACCACGACCGACCTGATCCCCGCCGATGAGAGCAGCCTTGACGCTTCGGTAGCGGCTTCCCCTACCCCGAGCACGCTCGGAACCATCGACAGCACCGGGGACGTCGAGCACGAGCTCAACGAGATGGACGCGTCCGCCGATGCGCTGCGCAATGAGGGGCTGCTCTCGCCGGCCGATCATGAGCAACGCAAGGCTGAGGTCGAGCGAACCCGGAAGCTCTTTCGCGAACTTCAGCCGGAACAGCGCCAGGCAATCATCCGCCGGCGTCGCGAGCTGGGCCTGCAGATCCTGGACCGCGAACTCGCGGGCGCTGCCGTCGTGTCTGTCGCCCTGAAGCTGAATCACACGCGCCTGCGACCCCTGTTCGAACAATGGTGGCCCTACATGAACAGGATGTCGCTGAATCTCCAGCGCTTCGGCCAGAGCACCTTCACGCGAACGGAGTTGTCCACACTGGAGACGTTCCTGGAACGCGAACTGTCGAAGCTCGAGGACTATGTGGACGAGCAGGTGCGAGTGGCCAGCGCATACCGAGAGCAACGCGAAACCGAGATGCGGGGGGCCGGGGATATCGTATTTGTACCTACGATCCAGCGCCCGTCGGTCTCCCTTGAGGTCCAGGCGTACTCCCGGTTCGCGGTGCGGGCGTTGCAGGTGCTGATCAAATTCGACCAGACGATGGACCAGTTCGACTTCATGGTGTGGAACGGCATCCGCGACCAGAGCGACGTCAATGAAGAGGTGTCGCGGTTCTTGCGTAAGTTCCAGCCTTTGGGCCTGCGCAGCTACACGACGCACCTGAAGCTCATGACAACCGTGCGCGGCATCTAGTGCTTCCGGCGCGACTATGGTCGCACCAAGTCCGTCGCCATCCGACATGGTTGGACGTGGTGCCATTAGGTGCCAGATGACGGATCGGAGTTACCCACAGCGTAAGTCGGACATTGTGTCAGCACGTGCCACCAATTGGGGCTAAGTCTTACATGGTGCCTGTTTGCATAACGGCACAAGTCAAGCAACAGGCAGTTGGTGGCACTTCCTCTTCGTTGCTGGCACCAAGTCCGACCAAGTCGGTCAATGACCATCCCAGGCATTCGCCACACCGAGTTATGTCTCTCGCAGAAGTTCTCGAAAAGCTGAATCCGTCCCAGCGGGAAGTCGTTGACTGCCGCGACCATTGCGTGGCCGTCGCTGTGCCTGGTGCAGGGAAGACAGCGACGATTGCCGCCAAAGCCGCGTTGCTTCTGAGCAACCCAGCCCTTACCGTAGGTGCGGTCACTTTTAGCAAGGATGCTGCGATTGAGCTTCGCGATCGGATTCTCAAATTGGCGGGTCCTACGGCAAAAAAGCGGCTGGTCGCAGGCACCTTTCACTCACTCGCATACAAGCAATTGGGCAAGAATGGAGGCAAGTTGAACGACATCGTCACCGACGGTGTCCGCGCAGCGATCGTTGGCCAGATCCTTCAGGAGCGCGGCATCGATTGGAAGGTGGAGGATGCGCTGGCCTCCATAGAACGTTCGAAGCATCATTTGGACGATCCGAAGCCCGGTACTGTAGACGCACAGATCTTCGAGGCATACCAAGCCGCTTTGTCACGAAACGGGAAGATCGACTTTCAGGACATGCTGCGCATGGCGGTGGCCGGCATGCTAACGGGTGGCATCCGGCCCTACTCCGTTCACCACCTGCTGGTCGACGAATATCAAGATTGCGATAGCCTGCAATCGCGGTGGACTTCATTGCATGCGGCGGCCGGCTCTGTTGTGTGTGTCGTCGGGGACGATGATCAAACCATCTTTGGCTTTCGTGACGCCCTCGGCTATCAGGGCATGGAGGCGTTCATCAAGGAGTTTGATGCTCGCGCTATCGTGCTCGGCAAGAACTATCGCTCTCATTCCGAGATTCTGAGTGCCGCTGACAAAATTATCCGTAACAACGCGCAGCGGATTTCGAAGGACCTGTTGGCACATCGGGGCTCCGGCGGCTCAGTCGAATTCAAGAGATTCGACGACGAGTACAAGGAAGCGGTTGCCGTAGTTGAAACGCTGGCGCCGGCGATTCGTGCTGGGAAGACCGCCGCGGTGCTCGCTCGGACTAATCGCATTCTTGATCCCATAGAGGCGGTGTGTAGATCCCATGGAGTGAAGTACTACCGTGCCGCTGGCAAATCGATCCTCGATCGTCCCGAGGCAGCACTGATGGGAGATATGTTGGAGCTTATACAGCGAGCAAAGTTGACTGGTGTCGATGCTCTACTTGGATACTCTGGCATCGGAACCCTTGAGCTTCAACAGCTTCACGCCCAGGAAGCCGCCGAGGGTGAGTTGATCTCTGCCCCGCGCAAAAAGGACCTGGTCGAATCGGGAATATCAGAGGAGACGGCCGAGAAGTACAGGGATTTCTTGAAACGACTCGCCGAATGGCGTGCCCTATACGATCGCGAATTCCATGCGCTGACGTTGGATGGGGTCCGCGAATGGATGCTCAAGTATGTGACTGAGGACGCCGGCAAGCGTGCCATCAACACCTGCTACGACGTCCTCAGCCAGCTCAACGGACCATTCGTGGCCCGCCTTGAGTATCTTCGACGGAGAAACAACGAACCCGCCGCCGACGCCCTCGTGCTAACCACCATGCACGCCTCAAAAGGACGGGAGTGGGACAGCGTAGCCATAGTCCGAGCCGAAGAGACAATCGTTCCCGACAGCGAAAGCCCAGAAAGCGAAGAAAGGCGCCTCTTCTACGTCGCCGTCACGCGCGCCAGGGATTGCCTGTTTATCTCAACGGCGAAGAAGAACCCGACCTCGCGCTTCGTCCTTGAGGCTGGCCTAAGCCTTACTTCCTGAGGCGCGCATTCTTTGTGCGTTATATGGCACTTTCGTAGAATTCCTCGCCTTTTACTTTAACAACGACCCGTAAGTACCGGGGGAACAGCTCGATCTCTCGGGTACAACAGGCACAAAGTTAACTTGCGTATACGTCTAAGGGCCGCTAACCTTCACGGCAACGCAACCGCGGACGTCATTTTTGCCGAAAACGGTTGCACGATCCACCGGCGGTTCCGGTGAACAGCTTAAAGGTTTTTGAACCGAATGGATATCAAGCTAGCCCACCCCAGCAAGACGACGCCTGAGGATTTGAAGCAGTTGGCAAATCTCTCCGCGGTGATGCTGCAGAAAATTCGGGATGAGATGCTGGAGCCATTTCCTCGGAAGGAAGCCCCGCTGATCCCGTCTGGCCGCCTACAAGAATTGTGTGGCATCGACAAAACGCGGATGAACCGGTCCCTCAAAAAGGGGGATCTCCCGCAGGGCCAGCAATCGCGACCCGGTGCAGTGCGCTATTTCAGCCTCAGCGAGGCAATGCAATGGATCCGAGCGGAACTTAAGCCTGTCCCGCGAAGGGGACCAGGTAAAGTCATTGCAGTTGCGAACTTCAAGGGCGGTGTCACGAAGACCACTATGTCCACCCTCCTCTGCCAGGGCTTGAGTCTGCGGCGAGGTCGGAAGGTGTGCCACGTTGATCTGGATCCGCAGGGAAGCGCAACCACGCTGTATGGCATCAATCCACATGCCGAGGTGTCGTCCGAAAACACCATTATGCCGCTCATCGAGGCGTATTTGGCGGGCGAGTCCTTTGATATGCGAGGGCTGCCTCAGGAGACTTACTGGCCTAACCTGGATTTGATTCCCTCGTCTACTGAGCTTTTCAACGCGGAGTTTATGCTTCCGGCTCGGGCGACGGCAGAGGAAGGCCATATTCCGTTCGAGCGCGTGTTAAGTAACGGCCTCGATTCGTTGAAAGACGAATATGACTACATCATCCTCGACACGGCTCCTACCCTCAGCTACCTGACCATCAACGCGATTTTCGCTGCCGATGGCGTCATCGTACCGGTGGTCCCGGACACCTTGGCCTTCGCGTCTATGGTCCAGTTCTGGCAGCTCTTCTCGGACCTAGTAACAGGCATGGAAGAGCAGAGCGAGGGATCTAAAAAGGAGTTCGACTTTCTCGATGTTCTCATGACACGCATGGAGAAAAAGAACGCTCCTCGCCTGGTGGCAGACTGGATTCGCGGCGTCTATGGGTCGCGCGTGCTGCCGATTGAGATCCCTGAGACGGACCTCGCCCGTAACAGCAGCATTCAATTTCGCACGGTCTATGACCTCTCCTCTAACGAGGCGAACACCGAGACGATGCGACGCATTCGCCAACCCTGCGATGAGTTTGTCGACTACGTGGACGACAAGGTCAGCGCGCTTTGGCAAGGAATTGAAGAATGAGTTTGAGAGAAAAGCTTGCCGCAAAGGCCGGAAACATCAAGGTCACGGCGGAAGACTTGGAGAAAGCCGCTGCGCGCGGTCCGCAAGCGCCGCGAACTGCACCAGGTCAGTTAATGCATATGCAAGGGAAGGTTGAGCGACAGGCTAACGAGATCGCGCAGCTAAGAGCAGAACTTGAGTCGGCCCGCGTCAGCGGCGGCGCAGTGGATGTGCCTATCGACCAACTGCATGAGGTCCCAGGCCGCAGACGCTTCATGCCTCCCGAGAAGTATGTCGAATTGAGGGAAAACCTCAGGCACAACAAGCTCGTTCATCCTGTGATTGTATGCCCTCGGCCTGCGGGAGGCTTCGAGATTGTTTCCGGGCATCACCGGACAGATGCGTACCGCGAGCTTGGGCGCGATCACATACGCTGCGTGCTCGGCGAACTTAGTTCAGACGAGGCTGACACGGGCGCGTTCTACGCGAACCTTATGCAGTCAGATTTAACGGATTTCGAGAAGTTTCGGAAGTTCGACGAACTGCTGCTTCGCAGCCCAGACAAGACTCAAGCCGCAATAGCTGAACAGGCTGGTGTACCTGTCTCGACTCTCTCAGAGATTTTGTCGTTCCGGAACTTGCCTCCCGAGGTCCTAAGCCTTCTCGATAGCCGCCCAGACCTGCTCGGGTCGAATGCTGGCGCCGAGTTGGCAAGGGCGACCAAAGACGGTCGCGGGGATCGGGTCGTCGAAGCGGTTAAGTTGTTGGCCGAGAAGAAAATCGATCAACAGCAGGCCGTACGGATGACTAAGGCGGAGCAGGTTAAGACCAAGCCTGCCGCATCTACCAGCTTCAAAATCAAGGCGGGAAAGGCGACTTGGTGCGATGTTCGTATCGCAAAGAAAGTCATGCGCATTGAGTTCCGCAGCGAGGAAGAAGCGGAAGCGGCCCAATCGGCCATTCGCGAACATCTGGAAGGTTTAGCTAAAGCTGCGTCTGAAGACGCAAAAAGCTAAGTACTTGTTTTTTAAGGACTTCGTACTACGAATCGAGGTTTTAAGCCATGTCTAGACTGTAATCTACAAAAACAAAAGCCCACGGCGGCAACCGTGGGCTTTTGAGAACTTCAAGCTGACCAGTTTCCCGGCCGCTACACACCGAAGCCACTCGACATGGATTCGTTAGTCGGAGTGTAGCGGAACGCGAACCTGAGTCAAGCGACTTCAACCATTTTTTACGAATGGGAAGGTCATATGACTTTCGCGCAACGCTCCGTTGCTGGCGAGGATGTTGCTCGCCCACAAAAACACCTTAACCAGACAGACGCTCTGATTGCTCCGGCGCCCAAACGCCTCAAACGCAAGACTATCGAAGCAGTCGAGCGCGCAACTCGAATCGTCGGGATCGGGCGCAGCGCCCGTTCAGCTCTTGCCGCCCTCGCCCGCACCGCGAATAACGATGACCCCACCGGTAAGATTTTTAAGCACCGGGAAACGCTTTGTGCCGAAACCGGAATGTCGCCGGCTACTTGGTACCGTGCTCAACGAGAACTGCTCGACTTGGGCCTAATTACCGTCGACGTTCAAGTTCGGAAGCGATTTGGCCGATTCGCAGGAGCCTACATTTACCTGACGGAAAAAGCGACGGAGATGCTCGGCTTAAGCTCGCGAAAAGAAGAAGAAACCAGGGGTACGGGCGAGGACGAGACAGCGCAGCTCGGCGAGCCGGCCGTTCCACCACCCTCTTCTATGGCGCAACCGTCTCTCAAAACGAGAGTCCTGTTTACAGAAGATCGTGTCCCATACTCCTTTCAAAAAAGACAGCAGGATCGGCTTCCGCAGGACCTGACACGTCTGCGCGGCCTGGGTCTTGAGGTAAATTTAATTTTTTGGTTGATGCGGAAGGCTAAAGAGCAAGGCCACTTTCTCTCAGATGTCGTAAGCGCGACATGGGAGAGTCTTGCGAAAGCACGCGTGCCAAAAGCGTATCTGCTTGCCCTACTCACCGCCCGGACCGATTTCAGTGCCATCTGCAAAGCAAAGGCACTCAAAGAAGACAAAGCCCGAGTCCAGGTGCAGGACCGCGATTTCGTGCGTTCGATACTCGCAGGGGCAGCGCGGCAGTGTTTCGTGGACCAAAAAGGCAACCATTTCGAAGTCGAAAGCGACGGAAGCTCAGTGCTTGTCACCGAGGTCCGAAGCGCGGTCACTTCCCGCTTGGTAGGAACTTCCCTCGCCGAATTTGCAAAGCGACTACACGCTGGTGCGTACCAGAAAGCTGAGGTCTACGCTGCTCCCCAGAGAGCAAGCGACCGGCTCGAGAAACGGGGCAAGGAGGCGGCTTCGACGTTATTGGCGTTGCGAGCGATGCTGCGCGACCGCAGCTCAGCCAATGCGGCAAACACGACGACCAATGCTCATGCCATGGCCTAGGGTCTGTTGTGCGCTGAAAGAATCGCCGACCGAAGACGGAGCCGTCCTTCGACCAGGCCCCTCCTGTAAAGCAGTAAGCTGCATTAAGTTGTGACTACTTCAAATGGAAGCTTCATGCCGACCAAGTCTTGTACGTCTACCGTTGCCCTGCCTGCGACCATCGCGGCCAATTCCATTTTGACGATGACACCCACGATGGCGACGCTGGCCACTGCAGCGTTTGCCATGCCACGGTTACGCTCGAATGGGACGGCGACGTGACGCTCGCTTTCGAACCTTCCAAACCGGGAAGCCCACGTGCCTGAGATCGATCCCACTATCACCGTTACCCTGGAACTTGCCTACCACTAGGCATTCTCGCGGCTCGCTTCGACATTCGCGAGTGGGCCTAGATCACGACGAAGCTTCCGTGATGATCGAAGCCATAGAGAGTCCGGCAAGCCTTGGCAGATCAAGGCTTCACGCCTTGTTGAATGCCGATCCGGGCGTTTCTGTCGCCCGGAAATCAATGCAAATTATTTAAGCGCGGTCGCATGAGACGGGCATATGTCCGATTTGACAGATTACGTAGTCGTCGTGCCCGGCGTGGCGAGCATGGTCATGGGCTTCTTGGGATTCCAGCTCACCAATCAGATCAAGAGGACAGACCTGCTGCTAGAACTGCGCAAAGGCCATGGAGAAGCTCGTTTCGCCCTACCGTGCGCTACGCGGCCAAGCTGATCACGGCAGTCGATCCAAGTGAGCAGTGATAGCAGCTATCGGCAATAGGGCAGGGCAAGAGGTACGCTGGCGACAACAGGTAGAGACCGACCAAGCAAACCTAGGCGAATTGCGGCTGCTATTCGTATTGACATGCAGACGTCACCCAGCCCGCGTCCGAAGCACTCGGACCAGAATTCGTCGCAGCGCGACGGATAGGAACTGCGTTAGATGATCGAGTCAAGAGGTATGGCCGAATTGGCAACGGATCACCGGACGCGCGAGCGCAATTGGTCATGACACCACAGAGCGGCCCACAGCAACGGCGCTACCGTTGCCCGAAGCGTCTCATGCCATTGCGATGAACCTTCCTCGTACGATGCGCTGCGCCGAGAGGGCGAGGGCAAGCCGTATTTATATACTGAACGAAGCGCAACACGCCCACGAAAATCGGCCGGCAAGAATTGCTTTCATGAAATTCATGAACTATCATGTTCACATGGAAACGAAAAACCGACCCGTTCCGAATCGCAGGATCACTTACAAAGCCGCTGGCTCGAGTGGCGTAGCGAGAACTACCGTCGTGCCAACGGACGCCGGGCGCAGGATATTTGCCGACAAGCTTCTAGAGCGAGTCGTGGAGCTGGCAGGGGACGAGGTGCACAGTCAAAAGATGACGGTCGCGTTCCTGGACCGGTTGATCTTGGGCGCGGCGGAAGCTTTGGGCGAAGTTGGCACGAAGCCGACCACCCAGAATGGCCCTGTCGATGCGCTTCAAGCTGCTCGGGAGCGCGGCCGCCAATACGCGTTGGAGGAGCTGCAGCAGCCGGAAAACCTATCCTTACGCGATGCGGCAGCGTACGCGGGTCGCTCCGACCGCGCGATCAACGAAGCCCGCTTGAGCGGGCAGCTGTATGCACTGGTGCCCCCAGGCAAGCAACGCGGCCTGCGCTACCCCCAATGGCAGTTTGATGCCGAGGCTAGCCGACTGGCAGCCGTGCTCGCCCCGTTTATCGCGGCCAAGGCCAGTTGCTGGGTGGTCCATCACTTCATGCAGCGCCCGCTGGAAGCTCTTGACGGTGCACGGCCGATGGACTGGGTGATGGACGCCGCGCGGCCCATCGCGCCACTCGTCGAGGTCATCAACGCCCGGTACGCCGGCGAGCAGGGAGCTGCTTGATGCCGGTGCTGACAGCGGAGGCGCTGGGTTGCCCGGTGCCTCCGCAGGATTTGGCTGCCCGCGTCATGCCTGTGAAGGAACTCGACCCGGGGGTAACTGAGTTGTGGCGGATCCATCGCGGCGTCTACGGGCCGATCCACTACAACCGCCGCTCCACGGGAGGGCAACCCTATCGCTTTGACGCACCCGACGATACGTTTGGCGTCCTGTATGCGTCCCCGAGTTTTGCTGCATGTATGGCCGAAGCGGTGGTCCGGGACCGATTTCAGGGCGAGTCGTTACCTCTGCTGCTCGACGAAGCGGAGCTGACGCTGCGCTGCGTCAGCCGACTGGGCACCGCAACGAATCGCCCGCTGCGCCTGGCCGACCTCACGCAGCCCCACTTTCACCTTGGAATGGACAACCGCATTCTGTCGACTGCAGACTACCGCGGCCCGAACCTCTGGAGCGCCGCCATCCACGCGGCTTACCCGGACATTGACGGGCTGTATTTCACGTCCCGCTTTGCCAATGAAGCTAGCGTGGCGATTTTCGATCGGGTCCGCATCGTGGCGCAAGGTGAGCCAATTCCGCTAGCGCAGTTCCCCTTGCTGCCGGCCTTTCTGGAATCCTACGATATCGGCATCGCGCCCGCCCAAGACCCTTGGAACTCGTGAAGGGGGAGGGCACAGCAAAGTGGGCCGACCCTACACCGCCGGTAATTTGCCGCCGATGCTGCGCGCGACGTCCTCCAGCGCCTCATGGGTGTAGCGTCGCGTCGTGTTGATATCGCGGTGACGCAGCGTGCGTTGCACGTCGGTTACCGGCACGCCGGCCCGCAGCAGGTGCGTGGCGTGTGAGTGCCGCAGCCAGTGCGTCGACGCTGCCCGCAGGTTCGCCGCGCCTTCGGCGTATCCAGATGCTTCTAGCCGAAGAGCTGCGGCCTCGAACACCTGCCGCACGATCGCGTAGAGGCCTTGGCGCGTGCGTACCGGACGGCTAAGCCGGCGCTGAAGCGCGAGCTTGTCGGTGAGCGGGGCCAGGCACTGCCGGCCTCCGGCCATGGCTGGGACGACGGCCATCGTGTCGGTGGCACGCGGCTCGGGCGAGAGCCCCACCAGTTGGCGAAAGCGAGCCAGTTCCGCCATGACGTTGTCACAGGGCACGAGCTGGTCGCTGCCGCCCTTGGCCTCGCGGATGCGCACCGTCCAGAAATCCCCATGTTTGCCGCGCTGGCGCTCGAAGTCCGGCCACGAAAGCGCCGTCACCTCGGAGGCGCGCAACCCAGTATGGAACAGCAGGGCGAGCAGCAGGCGGTCGCGTGCCTTGTGCAGTTGCGCCCATAGAGTGGGCGCCGGTCGCGCCTCGACGGCGTCGAACACGGCCGCTACCTGCTCAGCCTCTAGGAAGCGGCGCTGCGAGCCTGGCCCGCGCGCCGACCGAGCGCGCGGCACCGCTTGGAACGGATTTACTCGCAGCGCCTGCACCCCCACCAACCACTCGAACAGGCCCCCCACGATGGTGGCAGTCTGCCGCAACGACGCCTCAGAGAGCGGGCCGCGCAAGGGCCGCCAAGCCGGGCTTTCCTGCCGCACACGACCGTCGCCGACTGCGTGCGCTGGCGGATCGGCCAAGAAGGCAAGGTAGCCATTAGCGTCCGCTACCTGCCAGCTGGCCAGCGGCCGGCCGAGCGCGTGGGCGTACCACAGCAGGCGGTGCGCCTCGAGTGCGTACTGGGCGCGGGTGTTGGCGCGAATGCCGAGGCCCGCCGCGTACTTGGTGTCGAGCCAGGTGCGCACCAACTGGGCATCGCTTTGGCCGGTTGGCAGTACGGGGCTGGCCAGGGCGTTAGGCAGTGCGTCGCGGCGGTCGAGCGAGGAGGGGAGCGCGGGCAGAAGATCTTCCATAAGGCGGCAACGGCGGCGAAATCGGGGGGGAGAAGCGGCGGCACGTGCCCGCCAGCCCAGGCGGGAGGCGGCTTCGCCTCACGGCAGGTGCAGTATAGCCGTTGTGGGCATCCATTTGTCATTATTAGGATAATGGCAAATCGTACTAGTTATAGATACTGATAATCGTATTGAAAAAGGGTAGACTATCCGCACGTCCTTTGATAGTTCGCCGATGCCCCGCACGCCCACCGCCTTTGCCGACGCCGAATTGCTCGCCATCACCCGCGCGCTGCAGCAACTCGACGTCGCCCACGCCGACAACCGCGCCTTCCTGCGGCGGGCCTTCGACGCGATCGATCGCATCACCGGCCGCACCTTCGGCGCGTCGGTCTACCGGCGCCTGCTCGCTGCCGCCGGGGTGGCGCGCGCGCCGAGCGGCCAGACCGTGGCGGCGGTGATCGCCGAGCGCAAGGTCGCATCGACCGAGACGGTAGACGCCGAGCGGCGCGCCATTCTGGACGATGGCCTGCGGGCATTCCTGCACAAGGAGATTCGCATCGCCCTGGACGAGACCGGCGCGTTCGCCCCGCGCGGGCAAGCCGCGCCGGCAGCTGCTACACCGCAAACGACCGCGGCGGCGGGCGAGGTCGGGGCGAGCGGCACCCTCGCGGCGTTGCTCACCCAGCGGGTGGCCACTCTCGAGGAAGAGAACCAACAGTTGCGGGAGCGCGCGGCCACCGCGGAGACGGCCAACCGGGTAGCGAAGGCCGAGGTGGCATCGCTGCAGGCGACACTCACCGCTGCGCGGACGGCCGTGGCCGACAAAGAGGCTGGCCTGGTGGCGGCGCTGCGGTCGGCCACGGAGGAACTTGCGCATATGGGCGAGCGCCAGGCAGCGGCCGATCGCCGGAGGGCCTTGGAGACCGACAACGTCCGGCAGGCCTACCGGGCTGAGCGCGACGCGTTAGCCGGACGAGTGGCTTACCTCCAGGAGGAACTTAAGACTGCGCGGGTTGGTGCTGAGGCGTATCGTCAAGCACTGCAAGGAAAACGATGACCTCTGGATGTTGGAGAGAACGCCCGTAAGTTAATCCTACGAGTTTAAACGTGGCGATCACACTTTCAAGCGTGAAAGTGTTCCTTTCCATTCTTGATAGGAAAGATTATCAAGAAGCGAAATAACGGTGATTCCGGAGTGACTTGATAGGGTAGGAAGGTAAAATGGCGGGAATTTATCACTTTTGAGGGCTTCTATGACGTCCGTGACGTCCGCGACCTCCCAGGCGGCCGCTAACCGCGCACACTGGGAAGCTGCCGAGCAGCGTTGCGCATTGCGCCGCGAACTCGCTGGACAATCGGCTTCGGAAGCCTTGTCGATTGAACTCGGTCTGCGAGTCGTGTTCCGGTCGATCAGTCGGGGTGACGTGGCGGACGCCGACAAGTGGACCGTGGGCGGTTTCATTCCCGGGTGGTCGTGGGAACGCGAACTCACGCGAGCACGGCGTCGGCCTCGCCGCGTGGAAGCCGCGGTGCATGCGGAAGTGCCGGGTGCGGTACCGAGCTTGTGTGCCCTGATCCTGGGCCGCATTAGCAACGGGCATGTGGTTGCCTCCATACATCTACTAAGCCGCGCGCCGGATCCCAATCCACTCAAGGGCCAGGTGGCCAAAGTGGCGATTCGTTATCTGGAATTCTGCGCCGCCGCGTTCGGGTGCACTGTCGCGTCACTGCAGCGCCCGATACCGGAGCTGGTGGCCTACTACAAGGAACTTGGATTCCACCGCGAAGTCAAGAAGAAAGGTAAAATTGAACGACTTGAACGGGACCTGCGAGATGAACTGTCCGCAGCAGCCGAGGGAGCCAAACCATGAAAGCAAACACCACCCGCCGCGTTCGCAAGAACGGGCAGTTTGAGTCGCCGGAAGCAATTCGTGCGCGATTGGCGGCGTTCGCCCTGGTCACGCGCACCGCGGCGGCCCGACGCAGCAAGATTGAAGAGCCGACCGTGCACGGGTCTGTGCTGGTCGGCCGGCGCATTCGCGTCGCTAGTTAAGTTCAAACCAGTTTGTCAGAAGCCTCCTTCGGGAGGCTTTTTTGTTGGCATGCGCAAGCAGCCGTGCGAAGGAACTGTGTAGACGGGAGTGAATCGGCGGCATGACTGGCAACATCACATTCACGGCTAGCCAACTGGAAGCGATCGCGCGGGCCTTGGGCGACACCGGAGAGGGTCTCACGGGCTCGGAGATTGCGTATCTATTGGTCAAAGCCCGCATCACGGACAGCGATCCGGTGATGACGAAGTGGAAGCGCTTGTTCAATGCGTTCGCGCACTGTCAGAACCAGCTCGGCCATCGGCGCAACATACTGGCTTTCATACGGTTCGCGATGAAGCCTGAGCGTTTTGCACATGACGCCCATCGGTTTGAACCTTTACGGGCGAATCTAAACCGCGCCTTGGCATTTGCTGCTCTCCAGGTTGAGCCCACGGGTGCACTCACCGAGAGCGATGGTGTTTCTACACTTGCCGATGCAAAACGAAGGGCGGACTCGCTTCGAACGGATCTGGCCGCCCGCGGCCTGCACGAGGATGTCCTGTCGTTTTGTCGAGCAGAGCTTGTCGCGGACAACTATTTTCATGCCGTGCTGGAGGCAACGAAGAGTATCGCTGCCAAGATTCGCGATAAAACGGGACTGGTGGACGACGGTGCGTTACTTGTCGACCGTGGGCTCACGGGGAATCCTCCGATGCTAGCCATCAATGAGTTAGCCGACGAAAGCCAATGGAGCGAGCAGCGCGGGTTCGCGACCCTGGTGAAGGGCGTATTCGGGATGTTTCGCAATCCAACCGCGCACACACCAAAGATCCTCTGGGACATGACGCAACGAGACGCTGAGGACCTGCTCACGCTGGTGTCGCTAATTCATCGTCGCCTAGATGACGCAACCATGCCGCTGAGAATCTGACCTGGGCGGTAATGACCCAAGTGGGCAGGTGGTGTTTTCAAGAGAGGGGATATGCAGCAAGGTATGCTGGAAATTTCTACAACGTTCGACAACAGTGAAGTCTTGAACCCGTCCTTTGAATTGTCGCACGGGATCGATCATGGCGTGCAGTATCGGGATCTGTATCTTCAGACCTATCAGAGAGGAGCTGGTGATTCGAACGTATGGGTAGCGCAACCGAGGGAGCAGTGGCACCGCCTCGCAAGAATGTATCCAGATCGTATTCTCACCTATCCGGTCTTCACCAACCCCCACGCCCAGCGATATCTCAACCCGAAGCATGGCCGGCTCACTTCCGTAATCTTTCACCGCGAGGAAGACGAGCCATTGCCCGAAACGGCCGACGCGGCAGTTTCGGAAATTGATCTTGCGCTTCCATGGAAATGCTTCTCCGTATGTACCTATGGCCTTGGCCTCAGTCCAGATCTTGACGAGGTGTGGCGCAGCCTATCGGGGATTCCCGCGATCACCGCCATCGGTGTCACCAACGCCGCCATGTCTACGATTACAGAAAGCATCGCTTGGATAACGGTGAGCGATCTCAATCGATTCCGGCGCAGTTTTGAACGTTTCAAGCGGCTATCCCGCGAACGAGTGCAGCTTGCCCGCCGCTGGGATGTCAGAAACAATTTGCTCGCCACGCTCGATCCTGAACGGTTCCCTTACATGGCCCCTGCGGCCGCGGCCGCACCGTTGCTCGAGTACGTACGTACTCGAGCGAGCCGCGCCAATACCGGCGAACGAGCGCAGAGGCAAGCTGCGGTACGCGCTGTTCGTCAGGAACTTGCAACTCTTGCGACGGAAGCGCCGGCAGAGATTCTGCAATTGCACGCGGAAATCGAACGGGTCACTCTTTCAACTATGATCGAGCGCTTTGCCAGCATGCTGGAGCAGTCCCAATCGGAAGCGCGATGGCAACAGTTCTTCGAGAACAATGTTCTCGTCTTATCGCTCGTCTTTTCTCGGCCAGTTCGACTGTTGCACACGCAGTTCCACGCGCAAACATCTCGGCTGGACGGTACGGGTGCACAGATAGGAGACTTCCTTTTCGCGGAGCAGGGGCAAGCGTTGGCGATCGTCGAAATCAAGAAGCCTTCGTCGGCGCTTTTGCAGGCCACGCCGTATCGCAACCGCGAGGTATTCGGTCCTCATTCAGAGCTAAGCGGCGCAGTAACCCAAGTGCTCTATCAGCGAAGCGCTATTCGGAGCAACTGGCTGGTGCATCGGACAGAAGCCGCGCTAAGGGATTCGCAACCGGATGCCATCAAATGCATAGTGGTCGCGGGAACGATGCCAGACGACGAGGCGCAAAAGCGAAGCTTTGAGCTTTTTCGTAATGCCTGTAAAGACGTTGAGATCGTGACGTTCGATGAGCTTCTCGGCAAACTCCAACTCTTGCTTCAACATCTAACTCCTCGGAATGGAACAACCAATGACACCGTGCCGTTCTGATCTGCCCCGCAAGCAGGCTTTGCCTGCTTGCGGAAGGTACCACTAGTTGTTTGCGTGGTGATTTTCACCGTCGATACTTTGACCGACGAAGCAGCGTTGAGAGCCTAGCCGATTCGCACAGCGAGGGTAGCATTTGGAGCTTTGTCAGCAGGTGGTCGACATCGTCTGGCCACATCGACGCCGTTGTGGGGAGTGTTTGCCAAAGCAGATCGACTAGCGCGGGACCGTGGTTCTGAACTACCCGTTCGTCGACCATGTGATATCGCATCGACAGTTCCCGCGGTGCGACTACCACTTTTGGCACGATTAGCTTGACCGCTTCACTGAACCTGCCAGGAACGGCGAATGCAAGGTCCACGAGTCTTGCAGTCATATGAGCATTCTTCACAATCTTCTGCAGCGGCCATACCTTCTCCAGAAAGTAGAGGACCTGGCCGTCAAACTTGGCGGGCGCGTCCTTCGCCCATCTTGCAAGTGTCCGAACCAGATCGTCGCGGAATTCCTCCTCCGATAGCACCAAGATTTCACGTAGCTCAGAGTCAGACATCGCTTCCTCAGGACGTGCAACGCCGGTTCTTTGCAACCAGCGATCAAGGAGTGTTGCTGCGACTAGCGCACGGCCACCCTTCAAGAGAGTTTTGCCCCGGACGTGACAGATCAAGTCATTCTTGAATAAGGCGAAGGCCCCGGGAGAAAGGGTGTTATTTCGATAAAGATATCCCTGCCAAAATGCAGCCGAATCGTCGCCAATAGCTGAGGATAGAGGCAGCAACGTTTCTGTGGTCCATTTACGATCTTTCGCGAAGAAGAAATCGAAACGCATCGCGACGCGGAATACTGCATGTTGGCGAAAAGGCGAGGGCAGCTGCAGCAGTTGCTCAATGCTAGCTTCCAATTCGGGAAGCAAAACTGGGGAATCCAAGTCACGATCGATCGAGAAAGCCGACTCGGCGAGCCGTGCGGCCGTACTGTCCACGCTCTCCTCAACCCAATTCCTGCGGCGTTTGCCGGTGTCGGCGACCGGCCCGCTGCGGAGGCTTTCCACGCAGGCCTGCCACAACTCCCAAAACAACGGGTGGCTATGAGAATCAAGTTGATTTGTGTTACGCCATAGCCAATTGGCCGCTTCGCGTACCACTTGCCTAAGCTGATATGCAGAGAGGCGAGCCAGCCGCGCTGCGAGCGCGAGCACCAATCGACGTGACGTAATATCCCGGCTCAACAATGTCGCCCAGGTCCAAGGGTAATAGATCCCCTTCTTAAGGGCCAGCCCAAGCGCTCTAAGTGCCTTAGACGGATTCTGGTTCACAAGCCCAAGGAAGGGCTCGCTTACGGTATGTAGGTGACGAGCATGCTGGCTACGAATTTCCTCAACCTTTTCAACGATGTCTGCTAACTGAACTCCTTCAAGTGGAGTTAATGCTGTGTCTTGGCTAACAGAGAATACTTCGAACTTTGGACGTCCGGTATAGAACGCAGCATCTTCGGTCCAATCCGGAACCTGATCGAGTAACGCCATGACCTCATCCGAATGACTTTTCTCAATATCAATGCCGTTTCCTTTAAACCATTGAATGCGACCAAGTCGGCATCGTGCCTTTATCTCGTCGGATACATCGTAGGGAATTACGCCGTTAAGTACGCGATTCGCTATTTGGTCCTGGACGTTAAGCTCGAGTTCGGACCATCGGGATTTCACGCTGATTAGCAGATCCCGCTCGTGCTGGTCGCCCCAGAAATCTTCATCCGTTAGATCTAAGTAGACACCCCCGGCTTCCGCTGGCGATGCAAGCAGGGGTTTTGACGCCGCCACAATATTGATCCGCGTAGAAATGTCGTCAGCGTCCCCCCAATTTGATACCTCGCGGCGTGCGCCGGCAGGATCGTCATCGGCGAGCGCGAATAGCATCCCGATGTAGGTCACTACATGTCCAGTGATTCCATATGAATCGCGATCTCCCGGGGCGCCATCATTGCGGACGAGTGTATGGAGGTAGCTTGGGTAGTCGGGATTGATCTCACGTTCCACGCGAACCGCGCGCTCAATCTCCTGTCTGAGCAGCGACAGCGCATATGATCTCTGCTGAAGCGGAATGTCGATTTCGCTGTGAGGCCTCTCATACTCTAGACTCACATGTACGAGCTCTTGCTCGGCTGACCCGCGTAATGCGGATACACCGTGTGACGGTCCCACCCGCAGCTCTGGACGATACGCCCGCATCGCATCTTGGACCAGGCTTGCAGTCCAACCGCTGACGCTGGCTTTACCCTCGATGGCGTACTTTTGCTGGTTCGGATCGGATCGGGGCTGACTTAGGGCAGCAAGCACGAACTGCCAGCCGCGTAGAACCTTAGGGTCATACTTGCCCGATTCGAAGCGAAGTCGGTTCTGTAGTCGCCAAATAGTATCCGGATGCAGGGCCTTGGTGCCGGCGGCCCAAATCAGTGCGCTTGGTTGATGCGACACGCTAAGCATCCAATTCTGCAAGGATCTGAGACGGTGCGGCAACGCTGGATGTTGACGATCACGCCAGCCGCCCACCGACTCTAGTCCAACGCCTGCGACGTCAGCGCGATTAAGTTCGAATGCGTCCCACGCCTCAGCCGGCATGCTTGATGCATTCAGGGTCAAATCTTCGTCTCTTATCGGAGGCTCGTCTGAATCGAGGCATACGGCATCGAAAAATGGCGGGAGCTCATTGCCTAGTGAGATTCTTGCTTCTTGGGGCGGCCCGAAATATCTGGCGTTGCGATCAAAAACAAAAAACCATTCTGCGGGGATTGGATCTTGCGCCGCTGCGATCCTGCTGGCGCCGTCCATTGTGGAGGCGAGATGCGCGACCATGCCGCGCTCATGCGGTTCGAGGTCGGTTGGGCCAGAGAGGGCTTTACGCATCACCGCATCGTGCCAGGTATCCACATCCTTTGCGCGGATGGACCATTGCTCAAGAGTTTCCCACAGCGCGGCATGCTGATTGTCGCTCCTGTAGGCGATCGGCGTGACGCCTTTGTGCGACCACAATGCGCCTGCCTGGGCCCTATCACCAGACTGGAACGCGTACATTGCGTTCCCTGGCGTTGAGAAGCGATTCAGCGCTTCCAGAAGATATTGGATCGGTGGGTCATCAGCCGAGTAGCCGACAAACACGATCTGATACCTTTGCAGTAGAAGGTTGATATAGCGCGTTGCCCATCCTTCGGAGAGATAGGCGTACCCGAAATCTGCGCTTGACATGACAAGCTCGTTGTCGTGCGCTGCTGTGTAAGAGTCGTTGACCCGACCGTGTAGATGGATGACGCCGCGGAAGTCCTGATCGCGACGTGGGTCCGGAAGATGGGGAGGGCTGAATTGAGGGAGAGACGCATCGCATCGCTCAAATAGCAGGTCAAAGTTCGTCGTGACCAGGCGTGGCTCTCCAGTGGGCCCCCTTGAGAGGTCTAGGAGAGTGCGGTGCGGGGTGAGCGCAGATGATAAATCGACGGCCGGTTTCAGGGACTTCGCGACAGCGGCTCGCACGTCGGTCGCGTCGAAGTCTCGTTCAAGCAGCGAGAAAAGTCGGTCAGCTGCAACCAAGCCTCCAATGCCAGGATTCTGAATTTCTTCCTGAAGCTTTCTTGTAGCTGCAAACACTTGCCGAGGCGGGCTAGTTTGAATTGCTCCGAGTTCGTCCATCACCATTTCGGCGAGTCGGTAAAAGTCTGGGAGTCCTGCGCTAGCCTTGGAAACACCCGCTCCGCAAAAGAACAGAACGTTACCGGCATCTCGGGCGGTTAGCAGTTCATCGGGTATCGAGGGGCCATTAGGAGTAAAGCGCATGGGGACGAACCGGAGTCTGACAAGGGAGACCTAGAATTTTGGCACCGCTTGGTCGTCGTGTGGAGGGTGGCACCGAAATTTGTGCTAGCATTTATTGAAGCGCTCACGCAGGCGCTTGCTACCCGTCATTGCAAAGCTGGAAACGGCACTGCGGCTATCATGAATACTCTCTCCATGGCTATCTTTTCGCCCTGGGCTGAGCGGTTGACGGGTGACGCTTGAATCCGGGCTGGAGATTGTCATGAGTCGTCGTTGGACCCCTCCCTCTACTGTTGCTGGAATCAAGCGCTTGGGCATCGAGATCAAGCGCGAACAGAAGACCTCCCATGGCGCAGCACTGGACATGGCCGCCAAGGAGGCCGGATTCCAGAACTTCCGCCATGCCTTATCTGTGCTGTCGGCGTCCGCAAATCTGGCAACCGCCACAAACCATGTGGCCTACCTGACGGCCTACTGGGTCAAGCCGCGGGGCGAGTATTTCGAGCGCGGCCGACTGACTTTGTCAGTCCAGCTGGCCAAGCCACTCGATCAGACTGTATCCAGACATCAGCTCATGAGCGCCCGGCACTTGGCCGGCTTTCGCATCGAGGCGCAGGATCACCTTGAGTTCAAGCTCGATATCCCACGCGAGGAACACGGAGCTCGTGAAACGTTGGAAGCTGCGGCGCGGACTTTGCGTTTCATGGCTGCGACTGGTTTGCGTCCGGCGACCACCCAAAGGGAGCGCTGGCCGTTACTTTCTCGATTCGAGACATTGCCTGGTGCCGATCACTATTCCCTGTGGATCGACCGCAATGGCGATTGGGTCTATATGGACGAACCGTACGCCCAATCGTTGCCTGGGGACCGGGCGAGTTGGGCGGAACGCAGCAGCATGACGATGATTCGCCCTGCGTGGGAAGGTCTCTACTCCCCTCAACTGACGGTTCCGTTTTTCTTCTGCGACAGCGAAGCTGTCGCTGCCGGTGTGGCGGATGTCGTCGCACGTCTAACGAGCAGTACTCCTGGCACGTGGGAGGTAGGCAGCTACGACAGTGAATTTGTCAGTCCCGCGCGTGCCGCCTTGGATCGGCCCCGTCGCCGGCGGCCGATGCCTGCTGTGCCGTGGGTCATTCGCAATGGAGCCTTGCCATACGGCGGTGCTGTTGGAGGAAGCCGTTCGCTATGGCGGCCGGCTATACCGATGGCCGTGGCGGCGCATCGCGAGGCTGCATCTCTTCTGAGGTCGCTTTCTGTCTCCAATCTTGAGTACCGCCAAACGATGGCGGTAGGAAGAGTACGATCGACTTTGGACGATTGGATTTCGTTGGAGCACAAGGCGGGCCGTGGAGAAAGTCTGGATCTCTACTACGGGGGCGCAAACGGCAAGCTGCTTCCGGACGGTCCATCCAAGCTTGCGGCCGTGCGGCGCATACGCGAAATTCTGTCGGTTGGGTACCAAGCCTGCCGGCCGAAAGAGGAGGTACTAACCCGTCTTGTCGTCTTAGAGGCGGCGTTGCAGAAGGAAAATTCGTAATACACCTGCGTGGGCGGCGACCCTAGGAGCATGGCGTTGCCCAGTCGCGCGCTTAGATAGAGAAGCAATGCAGGCACCTACTGGCAGCCTCGCTGACTGAAATCCAATGACCATCATTGAACAAGAGAAATTCTGGCTGCATGTCCCATTTGAGATAGTTGGCGGCAACTTGTCCGGTTCACACGGGGCGCTTCTCACATTGCTTGGCCACAACGCAAAGCTTCATGTAATGCCTGCCCTCGGTGAACCACCGGGGCAGGCGAGAGCATGGGTGCACTGGCTTATGTTCGACCCGATGACAGAGGTGGATGCGCAGACTCTGGTGGCATCACTGCGCGCCCGGGTTCCAGCGTTCTCGGTGTTCGAGGGGGTGGCCGGCAATGTGGTGCTCACACTTCCCGCATCTGACATTCAGAATGCCTCGACGTCGGCTGGTGGCCGCGCGTTCTATGACGGCCGGGCGATCAGCTTGGGGTTGGCGGACCGTGTGCCTCAGCCGACCTGGATGGCTGGATACGGCTCCGTCATCTACACCGCAGAGTTGCTCACGCGTATGAATGAATGTCCGCCGGTGACCGACGATCGGCTCTTGGCTGCATTGGAACTCTGGGCAACGGCGAGTTACGAAAATTTGCCCCGCACGAAGTTCTTGACCTACATGACGATACTTGATTCGTTGTCGATACAGGCGAAGCGCGAGGAAGCGATCGTGCATTGGATCGACGCGAAAATCCAGGAAGCACAAGTCTTGAATGACCCCGGTATTGTAGGCGCGTTGGGGAACCTGAAGCGGGTTTCCCACAAGGCTGCACTCAAGGCACTGGTTGGCCGTGCGGCCGCTCAGGCGGGACTAACCACGCCAGACGCCAATGTGAAAATAAAACTAGTCGGCGCGCTGTACGACACGCGGTCGGAGCTTTCCCATAAGGGCGGCGACGCACGGCTTGACCCGGCAAGTGCCCGCGATCTGGCCGCATTTGTCCTGCGTGCGGCGATCAATTCGCCATCGATACTTGAGGCCGAGTAAGCGAGCTTCTGGATCGGCCGAGCGCGGGCAAGGCGATACCGCTCGCCTGCAGTACTAGCGAATGGGGGATGGGGTTGGCCAGAGCCTGCGGAGTCCGGCGACGGATTCAACCGGTCGACGTCAACGCTCAGATCGGCGACAATCGGCCGTCCTGCACAGAAACGAAACGGGCGCGCTGGCTGATGGCCGCGGGCAAGCGTCCGCGCGTGGGCTGGGACGGGCCAAACGGCCGCTTCGAGATTACTGCCGTCTGAGCCGGGCGATCTTGCCCACAATAGCGCAATGGAGATCGTTTAATGTCCACGTTGTACAGCTCCGGCGTATCCACGTGCCATATCGCCGGCGCCGTGGCTGCCGCTGCGATCCACGATCTACAAGTGAACCTTTTCGTCTTCGGGGGATTCCCCCAGATTGCCGTTGTGGAGCCGGCCGGTGAGACGTTTGCCATCCAACTCACCTATGAGCACCAGGGCCAGTCCGCCGCCGCGGCATTCGAACTGACGCGCCAGGAAGCCTTTGCCGCAGCCAAGCATTTCATGCGGACAAAGGGCAAGGGCTACGATGCCGCGATTTTCCCGAAAGTGCAAAACGCGCTGGTGGAACTGGAAAGCCGAATCAGCGCCGACTGCCGACGCGCCCTTTGATTGAAGCCACTGGAGGCTGGCTTTTTCCCAACTTGGACGTATCGTCATGCCCGACAAAGACTATGAAAAGCTCCTCGGCGACCCAATTCCACCGCCGCGCAATGGCTTCGAGCGGGCGCTGAGGCAGCTTCAGAGTTTCTGTGTCGGACGGGTTCCAGTAGGTGCCATCCTCATTTTCCTCGGGCTATTTGCCCTGCCGGCCGTTGTGATCTGGCACGCGCTGGACCTGCTGCCGTACTGGGTGTTGAAAGCGCTGCTCATCGCGGTAACGGCGATCCTTTGGTCAGCCCTCCGGGAATGGCGGAGAGAGGTCGGCGACCGGCCGCGCACATGGCTTTGAGCGTCGCGTAACGACATTGCGAGAAGAAAATTTAGCTAAGCCGTCAGGTTTTCAAGTGCCGGCGGAACGCGCCACCCCGCGGGCCTAGCCGAAATGGCCAGCGGCCACCATCCAGTCGAAGAACTCTTCCTCCGGCAGATCGGCTTCAGGCGGGGCAGGTCTGGTCTGCGTCCTCCAACCTCCTGGGACCGCATAGGATGCGGTTCTCCGATAAGACAACAGTTGTCGCCGGAATTGGTGCATTGCCTCGATCTGAGCCGGGGTTGCGGTCGCCAAGGTGAGAGTCAGCATGGGAATTGTTATTGAGTTGATCGAACCCCCCACGCTAAGTGCTGGTGCCGCCCGGTCTCGACCGGGTTTTCCTAGCCGAGGCGGTCGCCGACGCCTCGGATTACAGGGTGGAACGAAATTACTCTCTCTTTCCTGCGCACGTTGATCTCCACCGTTTGCCCAACTTCGATCCCCTGCGCAACCATGCATTGGATGGCACGGTTAAGCGCGAAGGCCCCCGACTGCCGCTGCACCAAATCAATGGTCGCATTCGTGCCTTCGACTCTATAGGATCCTTCTTCCAGCATGGACACCACGCCGGCCGGTGCCACGCACACATTCTGTTTCGCCGCGAAGGGGGTCATCTCAAAGGGAAATGTGACTACGGACAAGCTGGTCGCAATGTACGGCGCTTTCCCAAACGTTGTTTCGGCAGCCATTAAGATGGCCTGCACTGGGTAGTCCCGTCCGCGCACCCCCACAACCCCACGTGTCACCTGCCGGAAGATCGGACTTGTTTCCAATACGAAATCCAGAGTAACGCTTGGGACCCCTCCACTAACGACAAGGCGGCTTTGAAGCATGCTGCGGCTTGCGATTCCTCCCATTTCATTCAACACCGCGAGCACGAGCTTTTCGCCTTCGGAGAGGGCTGCCGAGTCCTCATCTTCGGGAAGAAAATAGTCATCGTATTGAATGCGCGAAAGCCACGGAACCTGTTCAAATAGCGCGCGCACGACATGCGTGGGTGGCGTAATGGCAAGGGCAAGCCTCGGATCATCTCGACGGGCCCACGAGGCCTGAACTGTTGCGATTCCACCTAGAATCTCGGCAATATCCACCCGTCCACCACTTGCGGTGAGCACCTCGCGAGTTGCCGTCAGTACCGGGTTACGCGCCGGGAGACCTTCGCCGAACCAAAACCAGCCGTCTCGCTCCGACAGCCAGGCGAACCCTTTGTTCGACTTCAGCACACCAACAACGCGAGTGGTATCAAGCTGCATTCCCGCCATAAGCACCTGACCGACTACGGTTGCGAGGTGCGCGGCACCAACCGCCCGAATCATGTCCAGGGCGTGCGCATGAACCTCTTGTGCCCACAGGCAGTCCTCCTCATAAGAATCGGGAGAAACCGCCAAGCGCTCAAAGCGATCGTATTGAGGCCCCGTCCTTTTCTCTGAAAGCGCGAACAGCCGCACGCCGAGGATCTCGATGCAGAAGCGATTGGCATCGTCGACGTGAAGACGGTCACCGAGCAATGGCATGAGCCGCACCGCGAGCTCGCCAACGGCCATTGGAAGTAAATCGCGAATCAGTGGGCGTAGTAGGTCGACAACCGGGATCTGATAGGAAAGCGCGCCGGCGTTCTCCACGATCTTTTCCACTATCTGTTGGGCTCGCTGCCTCGTGAAACCGTGGGCTATCCCGATCGCATCAAAAGTCGAAGACTCCGAGCCGAGAACACCGTAACGCTGCGCAAAGATGGTTGCATCGCGCTCGCCCTTTGCCGACAAACTGCGCCACCGAATGGTGTCTCGCGCCGAGGCCGCGACCTCGCCAACTCTCCTGATTGCTTCGATCAATGTATCGGCCTGGATCGAAATGGGCGCCACAGGGGACGGCCTTGGTTGCACCAATTCGCTTGTAGCGTCAGCCACATCCCCGAACAGCAACCAATCGCGAGAGGTTTGAAGGACCTCCTCCAGCGCCGTGACCAGGCTGATGCGCATGGAGGCGGGCATACCTTCCCGTTCCCACCTGTACACACCGGGACCAGATAGTTGCGCCGCCTCCGCTACTTTCGTCACGGACAACCCGAGCGCTTCGCGACGTTGTTTAACGCGTTGGCCGGCTGCGACGCGCTGGCTCTCTGGGATCGCAATTCGTTCGCTCTTGGTCATGTTTTCACGAAAGTGTCGATTCGCGCAGCTTACTTAAGGGCTGTTACCCGCAACATATTCACCTCCGACTGGGCAGCAGGGCTGGCGGGTGATAGCGCGTCACGCCCGCGGCGGGAAACGTCGCTGGACGAGCACGCGAGGGGCTTCGCAACGCATAGCCGGACATGGCACTAGCCCACGCAGTAGACGCCTGCCTATCGACATGTCAACTCGGCAGGTCGAGCAGCTCATCAATTCGTTGCAGCGAAAAGCGCCAAGATTGGGGGATCTCATCGATGCTTCCAGCGGCGTGCGCGCGTGCCCCCCAGGCGTGCCGCTCATGGAGGATTGTGTCGCCACGACCGTTGGACGTTTGCTTCAGCCGGTCGGCAATTTCCGTTGGTGTCGCCAAGTAAACCCGTGGCATGGCATCGACGGGTACATCCATGTATTGGACGAGGCAGAAGATTGTGCGTCTCCCGTGGCGCGCTAACCAGGCGTCAGCGGCCGCATGGTAGTCCGCATTGCGGATGAGCGATTGCGTGAGGCCCCAGCCGCCATCCTCGCTACCCTTCACGGAGACCTTGAGGATGTCGTCGCTACGGTCTGTCTCTCCACGGACCAGAGGTCTTGCAACGATGAGATCGTACTCGGGCTGGTTCGCACCGTACTGGACTGAAACATCAAAGCCAGCCCGCGCGAACAATGCAGCCGCCGCCGCCTCCGCCGCTACGCCGATATGTCGCGACGATACCTCGACCTGACCGGAGTCCATCTCAATCAGCGATGCGGAAGCGTTCACGATTCTTGCCGAGCCATGCAGGCGCGCGCCCCCGGCCGGACCAAGTTTTGCCAGTCTTGGGATCTTGGTACATCGCCGGCAACGACGCCTTGGCCTTGACTGATTTCACACCAGGCTGGCGACCACGGCGCTTTGCCACGACGTCGTCTGCCGTCAGCTCATACTGAGCCATCAGCTCGCGAATGCGATCGATCGCGGCGCCGACTTCCTGTGCTCGTGCGGTTTCAATCTCCGCATCAAGTGCAGCACGTCGTTCGAGCAGTTCTTTATAGGTGGCCATATTTTCAAGGGTAATTCATGCGGTGACAGAGTATGCCACGGCATGACCACTCGCATGTACGCCGGCGTCGCAAACCGCATAGGTTCCGTTCTGACACGAGTAGGAGAGCTGCACCTCGGTCACGGCTTGACGCCGACGGCCATTCATTCCTGCGCTATTTAGGCTCCCTAATTGCCCCAATACAGATGAAAGGGAAGAGTGTGAACCCGATGAATATGCTACCCATGATGTAGTTGCCGGCCTGGCCAAAGCGTTGCTGGGAAATAGCCTCCGCAATTTCCATTGGAGTTTTATCTCGCCAACCAATCGCTGTCCACATTTCTGGCCAGCCTGCCCAGGCTATCAGAAGTAGCCCAAGAACTAGCAAGGCGACCCACCAGTAAGGATGATAGCGCTTCCGAAGCTGATATGGCACGCACCCAAGCACCAAGCCCGTCAAAGCATGCAGAAAAACGGAAAGAATCATAGGAGTAACTTCGATAAGAGTGAAGGTGCTCACAATCTTAATCCGGAACGGTGAAATCGCCAAAAATCGGTTCAAAAATTGGCAATGGTTGGATTTCACTCAAAAACGGTAAAGGATTTAATATTTTTTTCCGTTATAAATGTTTCCTATTGAAGGAGATCTTTATGAAGAGAATCATTGCCGCAATGACACTGATCGCCGCAGCCGGGTCGGCGATCGCCGCAGAGGCGGTGAAGGATTTGCCGGTCGGAGTATTGGCCATGACGTCGACTGGCCCGAGGACGGTGGAGGTTCAGGGGGTTCTGACCAACACGTCTGGAAAGAAGCTGTCCAATGTAGTGGTCACAATTCCGCTATATGACGCGGGAGACGTCCGCGTTGGTCAAGCAATGGCCGTGTCTATGAATCTCAGAGCCGGAGAAAAATGGGCCTTCGCGGCGCCTGGAGCTGGGCCGGCAGCCGGTAGTATCGCGAAGACAGGGGTACCAGAAGTGCTTGCGATTAGCGAATGAGAGGTACCGGCCATCTTGCCCAAACGCTTGCTCGTGCTCAGGCAGTCTGCTCGTCTGGCCGCGTTTTCTGGCGTGGGGGCAGGGGGCCGGTTCCGCAGTCATCGCATCTGCAGGATAGAGTCGCAGGAACGTTCGCGCCTCCTCAGGATCTTTGCAGCGCAGCCAATCATCCCAGGTTTCGCGAGGAAGAATTACGACGCCGCGCTTTTCATCGCCGGGCTTATGGAACCGCTGCATGAGCGGGTGTTCTCCTGCGGCCATCGTTGGCATGGTGAAGCTCACCGCGCCATCGGGCCAGCTTCGCCACAGGCCGGCAATTGCGAACGGCTCGCCGCCAGGAAGCCCGATCTTCCAGCGCACGGCCTTGCCCGTCTCCCAATTCGGTTCGTAGAAAGCGGTCGCGCCTATGAGGCAAAGTTGGCCAGCCTTCCAGTGCTTTGCAAACGAGCTGAGTTTCCCGATTGTCTCGGTACGCGCATTTGCTGTCGGGAAGTAGCGCACGCCAGGCGGAATCTTTCCCTTTGGCACCATGCTGAACGTCCCGACTACTGCCTCTCGTTGGCCGTCCTCACCGGCGCGAACGATGGGGGTAGGGTAGTCTGGCCACGCCTCTGAGCGCCATTCCGCTGCAGGTGGTTCGACACCGAACACTTCACGCAGAACCTGGCGCTGCACTGGGGCATAGTTGACGCACATTGCTTCCTCCGACTTGTCCTATTCTTGCCGCTTCGAACGACCCCGCACCACGTCTGCGTCGATGGGTGTATCCATCTCCGCCGGCGTGATGGGGCGCAGTAGCCAGGCTTGGCGGTATTCCCTCTCCATAATGGAATCACGTTCAAAGCCACTGAGGACAAGGTCATCCGCCGAGAGTTTCACCAGGCGCGCGTCGTAAAGTACACCGAGCTCGTCGACATCCTGATGCTTGCTGTAGGCCATGAAGGCGTGAGGCATGACGCGGTGGGCCCGTATGTCCATGCGGTCCTCGATCAACACTTGGCCGCGCCAAAGCAGTTGCCCGCCCCACCATCCGCGGTGTAGTCGGCGACCTTCCAGGCAGAGTTTCATGACTTCGAAGAGCATACTGTATAAATATACAGTATGCGTGCAAAAGGCGGCAAGCCGTGTCGGTGCGTGACTAGGGCGCTGTATCCCCGCGCCACGACCTCGCGCGGGCTTTTTTTTCGTTCCGACCTAGGTTAGCCGTCTAAGGGGTAATCGTACTTTTCGTGCTTGTATGGACCCGACGCCTTTTGCAAGCTTCTTGTTCGTGATGTTGAAACGGTCTGCATGCATGTATCCGGCTTGCCCGATGGGCGCTTGCCGAAGCACGCCCGCAGCCTTGATGAGAACCTCCAGGTCTTGCGGAGAGAAGCGCCACCGCTTGTGCGGTGAGTACTTCAGCAGCCTGTTAGGGCAGTCGGCGACATGCCTGATGAGGGGCGGCGGTCGGGCAATATCGTGACGACTCCCCCGTTGCGGGCGCCATCACTTGCGATTTGTGATGACGCCGTCATTGGTTAAGCCAACTCTTTGCCCAAGGCAGCGACAACCTGTTCATTCTCGTCAGGCGAGCCAACGGAAATGCGGATCCATTCATTCAGCCCGTAGGACTTCAGGGGCCGCACGATGACCCCCCGACGATTGAGCCGTTGGCTCATCTGGGTGCTATCGCCCACCTTGACCAAGACAAAATTGGCGTAGGAAGGAATGTACTCCAGGCCAAGCTTGTCGAATGCCTCGTACAAAAATTGGAGACCGGCGGCGTTGCATGCCGCCGTCCTCGTCAGAAAGTCGTTGTCCTTGAGCGCCGCAGTCGCTCCAATCTGAGCCATGCGCGTCACCGAGAATGGGGCGCGCACGCGGCGAAGCATATTGGCGACCTCTGGTTGCGCGATGCCATAACCCACGCGCAGACCTGCCAGACCGTAGGCTTTGGAGAAGGTGCGGGTGACCAGCAGGTTCGGGTACTCACGGACGAGTTCTACCGAGCGTGGGCGTTCGCCTGCGGAAAGGTACTCGTAGTAGGCTTCGTCGAGAAGGACCACGACGTTTCTCGGAACGCGATTCAGGAAGCTCTCGATTCCCGCATTTCCGATGAATGTTCCCGTAGGATTGCCAGGGTTGGCGATATAGACGAGGGCGGTTTGCTCGTTGATCTTTTCGCGCAGTCCTTCGAGGTCGACACGAAAGTCCGGGGAAGGGACTACGATGGCGGTGGCTCCAACGCGTTGGGCTGCACCAGCGAAGGCTTGGAACGAATACTGGGAGTAAACGGTTTGACGGCCGTGCGTCAAAAGGGAAACGGCTGCCATGCTGAGCACCGCCTCGGAACCACTGCCCACCACGACCCACTCGGGCGGCACGCCGTGAACGGCGGCAATCGCTGCGGTAAGTTCCAACGAGTCGTTATCCGGATACAGAGCGATCTCGGATGAGGCTTCCGCCAGAGCTTTCAGCGCCAGGTCGCTTGGTCCAAGAGGGTTTTCATTGGATGCGACCTTGACAATATCGTCCGGACTGATGCCCAATTCACTCGCGAGCGAAGTGATGGCGAGCCCAGGTACATAGGGTTGCAGCTTAGTGATGTGTTCCGGGAAGTCAGGCATGGTGTCGATGCGGCAGGGGGTGGAAAGTGGCCACTCGCCTAGGCGGAGGCCTTCGAAGAATGACGCGTTGTAGGCTGACGCCTAGGATGCGAAGTTCGATGACACCATCTTGATACCGTCGGCGGCTGAGCGCCATCATTTGTGCCGCATCGCGATTCCGGAATGGAATCAGAAGGAGGCAGCGTCCTCGGTTAGACGCGAGGACGAAGAAGAGCGAGCCCACGCCTAGCACATTTGTTGTTAGGAGCAGAGGTCGTCGCATAAGGTTTCGGATTCATGACCATTCAACAGCTACGAGCACTCGTCGCAGTCGTTACACACGGCGGCTTTCGCGCTGCGGCCCGCGCTCTCGATGTGTCCCAGGGGGGATTGACCAAGAATATCTCGGCGCTCGAGGAAGAGTATGGGATTTCCTTTATAGACCGCAGCGCCAAGGGCGTGTTGCTCAGTCCCCAAGGTGAAGCATTTCTGCACTTCGCCAGGACTATTCTGGAAGAAGCAGATCGCGCAGAAGATTGGCTCAAGAACGTTTCGGAGAACGTGTCCTCCAGCGTGTCGCTTGGCGTGTCGGTCGAGCCGTCGATCCGACTGGTACCGGCGGTACTCCAGGATTTTCGGCGCACGCTTCCCAACGTCGTGATTCGGCTGACGCAGAGCGTTTCGGCTGATTTGCTCAGGGCATTGCGCGAAAATCGCATCGAACTCGCCGTGACACGTCTACCCCGTAATTTTGACCCCAGCGATTTGAAAGTGGAGCGACTCTACCAGTCAGAGCCGGTGATCGTGGGGCGCGCGGGACATCCGTGTGCAAGTCGGGCAACGATTCGCGATCTGACCAAATACGACTGGGTGGTCATCGGAGACACGTCTCAAACCGGGGCCGAATCCGACGACAGTACGTGGGAGCTGTTTGACGCGCGCGGTGAGAGCCGGCCGCGATTCGCGGCCGTGTGCAATTCGGTCTTCAGCCTGCTGTCGATGCTGATGGAGTCCGATGCGTTGGCGCGAGTACCACGCTCCGTACTAGAGCATCCGCTAGTGAGCCGTAAAGTGGTGGCGATACCGACCACCTTGCCGAAGCACCCATACTGGGTGGCAGTGGTTTCCAAATCGTCCAGGCGCCTTTCACCTGAGGCGCAGACGCTGAGTGCGATGCTGACATCCTACGCACGCATCAGCAGTGCGATGGGTAGTGAAAAAGGCCTCGAGCGTCACTTGGTCTGATGAGCGACCGTGCTTCCGAGCAGTGCGGAAAGACTCGCGGCGTGCTGGCGCAGCGTAACGATAAGTTCGCTGATGCGTGCGCCGTCCATCCGGACACTCGGGCCAAAGATCGCGACCGAGCCGGCGACGCATTCCGTCTGGTCGAAGAAAGGTGCCGCAATGGCGACGGCGCCCACAATCAACTCATCATGGCTTTCGGCGAATCCTTGTTTGCGGACCATGCTGAGTTGCGACTGCAGTTCCGCCACGTCGAGCTTCATGCCATCGCTGTACTTGCGAAGCTGATCAAAGGACGGATCCATCCACGCAAGCAATGCGCGGCCACTAGCACCGCGAACGATTTTTTCACTGTACCCGACTCCACGCTTGAAACTTAGCGGTTGCGGGCTCGGGATCTCGGCGATGCAAAGGCGGGTGGCCCCGTGCGGCACGAACAGCGCCACCGTTTCTCCAGTCTCTTCCCAAATCTTGCGCATGACTGGCTGAGCGACTTCCGCGAGGTCGAAACTGGAGGTCCATGCCCATGCCAAGCGTCCAACAGATGGTCCTAGGCGAAACCGCTGCGGTTCTCCACTGGCCGTCAAGAATCCGTTCTGTTCCAGGGTATAGAGCAGGCGATAGAGCGTGGGGCGGCTCAAGTCGACTCGCTTGAGAAGCTCCGCGACGGTCAACTCCCGGTCTGCTGCGCCAAACGCCAGCATGATGTCCAGCGCCCGGTCCACTGCGCGAACCCCTTCTCCGCCGCTTTTCTCTTTCTCGACCTCTTCCATTGCTCTCTCAATTTTTCCGCCGACGCGCGGCATGCCTTAGGCAACGCGAGGACATGCAGCCACCCGGTATCTCGTTCGGATTCTACCTTGAGTGCCGCGCCTGACTGGCCCCGCATCCCGGCAGATTCCTCTAGCACAGGGCTGATCCCTTTGCGACGAGGGCACCCCCGAAGGTGATGGTGCAGCCTTGCTTTGCTCTTCGAATTGTCCATCTGGCGATATTGTTGTCCGTAAAATGAACAAATGAGAAGATGAATTACGAGCCGTAGGTTATGACTCTTCGGACCGTCGGCCACAGTCAGGCGACGATCAAGCAGGCTCGATAACGAAGGCTTCAAAGCTGTGAGGCATAAACATCACAAAAACCCCGCGCAGCTTTTCTCTTGCGTGATGCGTAGCGCTGTCCTGCCGCCTTCGACGCCACATTGCGAAGCGTAGGCCCCTTGGATCACTAACTAAGGCTTTATTAGGCGCTTTTAGTGCATGAGCCTCTGTGCGGTCATCGCCCATCAGGCGAAATCCTGACCTTGACTTCCGTTTTTGAGTTCGTACAATGGACTCAAATATCATCTAGCGGACAGAAAGCGCCGATCCGCATCTCGGAGACAAGAGAGCATGTGCCCCCACAAACTGGCCAAATTGGCCATTTCTTCCCGTGCCATCTGTGCCGCCATGGTCACGGCCGTTAGCCTGGCCAGTGCGTCCGCGTTCGCGCAGGCACCCGATCGCTATCCGGAGCGTCCCGTCAAAATCGTCGTGGGCTTTGCGCCAGGCGGTACGAACGACATCCTCGCCCGCGTCCTGTCGCAAAAGCTGCAGCAACGGATGAAGCAGTCGTTCGTGGTCGAGAACAAGCCTGGCGCAAACTCGGCGATTGGCACTGATTTCGTCGCCAAGGCGCCAGCCGACGGCTATACCTTGCTCGTGTCCTCGAGCGGTGGCTTGACGACCAATCCGGTGACGATGGCGAACATCGCCTATGACCCCGTTAAGGGTTTCGAACCCATCGCGTTGCTTGGGTCGTTCCCGCTGATCGTCGCGATCAACTCCACGTTGCCAGCCAAGAATCTCCAGGAGTTGGTCAGCTTCGCCAAGACGCGTCCGGACGGCATGCTCAACCACGGCGCGATCTCGTCGTCTTTCCAACTGGCGTCCGAACTCCTTGCCAGCAAGTCCGGGTTCAAGGTCAACCAAGTTAATTACCGAGGCTCCGGCCCCGCACTGGTCGCGCTGATGGCCGGTGAAGTGGACGTTGAGTGCGTCGACAGCGCTGCCGTCCTGCCCCAGATCAAGTCCGGAAAGATCCGCGCACTTGCCGTCACGACTGCAAAGCGATCCTCGGCATGGCCAGATGTCCCGACAGTCGCCGAGTCAGGTGTGCCGGGATTCGATGTGCCCATCTGGACTGCGCTCATGGCGCCAAAGGGGACACCCAAGCCCATTCTCGAAAAGTTGCGCGCCAATCTGAAGGAAATCCTGGTCGAGAAGGACACCGTTGACCGCTTTGTTGCCCTTGGTATGGAGCCAGGAAACACCGATGCGCAGGCCCTCACCGACCGCATCAGCTCCGACATCAAGCGTTGGGCCGCCGTTGCCAAGGCAGCCAACATCAAGCCCCAGTAACTGAATCACTCGCAGGACCACAAGTATGGAAACGATCCCGGTAACTCTTCTGTTCGCCGACGGTGTGACGCACCATCTCAAAGCGGCAAAGGGCGAGAAAGTCACTGATGTCGCAGCAAGCGCCGGATTGACGCTTCTTACCGACTGCTCGAACGGGCAATGTGGTACCTGCGCAGCAAACTGCGTCTCCGGCTCACTCGAACTGGACGACTACGATCCAAGCGTACTGCCCGATGACGAGCGCGAAGATGGGGCCGTCCTGTGCTGTGTATCGCGCGTCAATGAGCCGGCGGTAATCGAACTGCCTTATGACTCTAGTGAGGCGAGCGCCGAGGAAGCACCGACCCAGAAAGGGCAGGTGGTTGCCATCGAGAAAATCGCTGAAGAGACCGTGCGGCTGGAGGTCGACGTGCTCGAGCCCGTGCATTTCCTGCCAGGCCAATATGTCCGCATGCTCTTGCCCGGTCAGACCCAATGGCGCTCGTATTCGATGGCCAATGAGTCAGGCCACACGCGCCTCGTGTTCTTCGTTCGTATCGTTCCCGGTGGAATGTTCTCGAACTGGCTGACGAGCGAAGCCGCGCCGGGTGCGCATATCGAAGTCAGCGCCCCGCGCGGCAGCTTCTTCCTCCGCAACGACGATCGTCCGCGCCTGTTCGTCGCGGGTGGCACTGGCCTGGCGCCGTTCCTCGCGATGCTGCGCGCTGTTGGCAATGGCTCCTACGCGGCTACCCCCACGCGCCTGCTGGTCGGCGTTCGGACGGGCCAGCATCTCTTTGCCACGGAAGAAATCGAGGCGCTCAAGCGTGCGTGCCCGCATCTTCAAGTGGAATACGCCGCCGAGAGTGCTGTGACCGAGGGATGCCACGAAGGCTATGCGACCGATCTCATCACGCAGATCGAAGTCGATCCGAGGACCCAAGTCTATCTGTGCGGTCCGCCCCCCATGGTAGAGGCGGGACGTGACGCAGCAGCCAAAGCCGGCCTTCGCCGTGGCGACGTGCTTTGCGAGCGATTTGCCTGATTGGCAGGCGTAACCACCATTCGTATCAAGAGAGGACACATGAACTACAACACGCTGGTTGACACCGACCACGGCATGATTGGCCGTGAAATCTTCTCGGAGAAGGTCGTCTTCGACGACGAGCTCGAGAAAGTCTTTACGCGCGCATGGCTGTTCGTCGGTCATGAGAGCCAGATCCCTAACCCGGGTGACTATTTCACGTCGCGGATGGGCACGGAATCTGTCATCCTGGCGCGCGACAAGAAAAAGGAGATTCACGTTTTCCTGAACTCGTGTCGTCATCGTGGCATGAAGGTGTGCCAGTACGACCACGGCAATACCCAACTCTTCACGTGCCCGTACCATAGCTGGAGCTATACGACCGAAGGCAAGCTGTTTGGTGTGCCGCAGTTCAAGAACCTCTACGAAGGTTGCCTGCAGAAGGAAGACTGGTCGCTCATCGAAGTGGCCAAGCTCTACAACTACAAGGGCACGATCTGGGCGACGTGGGACAAGGATGCACCGGACTTTCTCACCTATCTAGGCGAGGCGCGCGCGCATCTGGATCTGGCGTTGGATGGTCGCGATGGCAGCGAAGGCGGCTCGGAAGTCCTGATGGGCGTCCATAAGTGGATCATCCCGTGCAACTGGAAATTTGCTGCCGAGAACTTCCTGGGCGATACGTACCACAACGTGAGCCATCGCTCGGTTGACCTGATTGGTATCGGCCCGAGCGCCGAGGCAGGGGTGAAGGGCCGTCGCGATAATGAGTTGGAGTACGCAAAACACGTATGGGTGAATTTCCCGTCTGGCCACGGCGTCCACAGCGCCATCATGCCGGAGAACACCCCGTTCGTGGACACGTTCAAGAACGACCCCATCGTTGCCGAGTATTTCCGTCATTGCCATGAGGAGCGCCAACGCCGCCTTGGGGACCGTGCCCGTCTCGTCCCGTTTGTTGGCACCATCTTCCCCAACGCATCGTTTCACGGCAAGCAACCGCGCTCGATCTGCGTATGGCATCCACATGGTCCCGAGGCTACCGAAGCATGGCGGTTCTTCCTGGTCGACAAGAGCGCGCCGCAAGAGGTCAAAGATTTCCTGCGCAAGTACTACATGCGCTATTCGGGACCTGCCGGCATGACCGAGCAGGACGACATGGAAAACTGGAACTACGCGACGGCAGGCAGCCGCGGTGTCATCGCAAAGCGCTACCCGTACAACTACCAGCAGTCACTGGGTGCGGTGCAGTCAGACGATCCTGTCCCGGGCAACGTCAGCCTGCAAGTCAGCGAAGAGAACCCACGCCAGTTCTACCGCCGGTGGCGCGATTACATGAACGGCGCCGACTGGAACACGCTCCTCGGTAAGAACGACGCTCCGCGCGCAGAAGCGGCATGAACGGGTGAATGAGATGCCGGTAACCATCGTAACGGGCGGCACCTTTGGTCTCGGCCAGGCTATTACGCTGCTACTCGCCCAGCGAGGACACAGCGTGGTGGCCTTCGGCCTGCGCCAGGCCCAGGTATCAAGCACCGCGAGTGGCTTCGAAGAGCTCGAAGCTGAGATCCAGAGGCTCGGCTTCTCCGAGCGCGTTCATCTCATGGAGGCTGACGTCTCCAATTCGGAAGACGTGTCAGAGGTTGTCCAGGAAGCGCTGAAGCGCTTCGGACGCATCGATGGTCTGGTCAACAACGCTGCAATCGGCCCTCTGGGAACCGTGCTGGACACTGACCCGACGCTGTTCGATCGCATATTTGCCGTGAATGCGCGCGGCACGTACCTGGCCAGCCGCGCGGTCATTCCCCACATGGCGAGCCAGGGTGGCGGTTCGATCGTGAACATTGGTTCTGGCGCTGGTTATGGAAAGCCGAACATGGCCGCGTATGCCTCCAGCAAGGCTGCCATCGTCGGACTCACGATGGCCATGGCGTATGACCATTTCCACGACCACATCCGCGTGAACCTGGCGATTCCAGGGGGTGGCGGAATCGTGTCGGGAATGAGTGTCGGTCGTGTCGGTGGGGATGTCGACTTCTTCAAGAGCAAGAAGGTTGCCGGCACAGTGGCCGGACGGACGGCCACCGGTGAAGACCTCGCAAATGCCGTGGCATTCCTGCTCTCCGATGACGCGCAGACCATTTCCGGCACCGTGATTGACGTGGGGTGCTTCGCACACCAGGGTGGCCCGGTCCCATCGAAACAATAGACATCTGGAAGGACGAATCATGAGTGAGATTGCCGAAGTTCAGGCAGAAGCGGCACCCGCAGCAGTGCCTGCCATCGTGCGTGACTCGCAGTACTACGAGCTCAGGCGAGAGATGGAGGAATTCCTGTTTGATGAGGCCGAGCTGCTGGACGAGCGACGCTTCAAGGAGTGGCTCGACACGCTCGCCGAAGATCTCGTGTACTTCATGCCGATGACCTACAACGTCAAGTTCGGCGAGCACGAGAAGCGCGAGAAGACGCGCATGGAAAAGGACATGAGCTGGTTTAACGAGGGAAAGTGGACCCTGACCAAGCGAGCCGACCAGATTCTGACCGGCGTGCATTGGGCAGAGGAGCCGCTCTCGCGTCTTTGTCGTGTGGTGAGCAATGTCCAGGTAACCGACGTGCGCACCAACGATGCCGGCGAACAGGAGGTGTCTGTTCGCAGCCGGTTCGTCATGTACCAGAACCGATGCGAATATGAGGAGTACTACTTCGTCGGCAAGCGCAACGATGTGATGCGCCGCGTGAATGGTCAGTGGAAGCTTGCGCGCCGGGAAATCAGCCTGGGCCAAACGGTGCTTCTGGCCAAGAACCTGACCATGTTCTTCTAAGGAGTAGCGCCATGATCAATTTTATGAAACTGAAGGCTGGCCAGCAGCTTGTCCTGAAGAACGAGGTGGTGGCCGAGGTCATCGAGAACATTGGCGACGGGATCTGGGTGCAAGTTCGCTACATCGAATCGCCGAAGGATCCCTCGCTGGTGGGCGCCGAGGAACTGTGCCACTGCGAAGAGGCCGTACGCCTGGTTAGCTAAGGAAAGATGGCTTGCAGTGTACTGCTTGTTGATGCGCTGCGAGTCCGATGATAGGGAATAGGACGGGCTCCGTTCCCTCCTTGGCACTGATGAAAATTGGCAGTTGATGGAGTGAAAAGTGACACTGTCCAACCTCAAAGTGGGCGTGCCGCCGTATGCCCTCACCGGGACGGTCTATGGCACGCTGAACAATGACCGGGCGCTGTTCGAGCGGCTCGGCGACAGCGTTGATAAGCCGCCGTACAAGGCCGCGCCGAAGGCCCCCGTTTTGTACGTCAAGCCGCGCAATACCCTGTCGGTGAATGGCGCGTCGATGACGATGCCCGGCGACGTCAGCGAGCTCGATATCGGCGCGAGCGTCGGTCTGGTGATCGGTCGTGTTGCCTCGCGCCTGAAAGAAGACGAGGCGCTCAATTACGTGAGCGGCGTCACGCTTGTCGCGGACCTGCGCGTGCCCCACGAGAGTTTCTATAGGCCTTCCGTGCGGTTCATCGCGCGCGACGGTTCCTGTTTCGTTGGTCCGGAGGTCGTTGGCCTCAAGGACGGTCCGAGTCCCGATGACATCGAGCTGACTGTCTATGTCGATGGTAAGGAGCAAGAAGCTGTGCGCCCTGACCGGCTTCGTTCTGCGGCAAAGCTGCTTGCCGATGTCACGGATTTCATGACACTCGTGCCTGGCGATGTGCTGCTGCTTGGTATCCCCGCAACCATGCCGCGCGTCCGCGCAGGACAGACGTTTGCTATCGCGGGGACGGGAATTGGGCGCCTTGAAGGAGCAGTCGTATGAAGACGGCGCGAGTGGCCTACGGCGGTGCCATCCATGTGGGCACGCCGCATCCGGAGGGCGTCCGTCTGGCAGATGGGCGCGTCGTAGCTGAGGAGGAGGCAGTATGGCTTCCGCCATTTGAGGTGGGCACCATCATTGCGCTCGGCCTCAACTATGCAGACCACGTCAAGGAACTGTCCAAGGAACTGACGGTGACTGCAAAGGACGAGCCGCTGGTTTTCCTGAAGGGACCCGGAGCGCTGGTCGGGCATCGCGCTCAGACCAGACGTCCGAAGGATGCGACGTTTATGCACTACGAGTGCGAACTTGCCGTCGTGATCGGAAAGCCTGCCAAGGGTGTGAAAGCTGCTGACGCGATGGAGCATGTGGCTGGCTATACGGTCTGTAATGACTATGCCATTCGGGACTACCTCGAGAACTGGTATCGCCCCAATCTGCGCGTCAAGAATCGGGATACCTGCACGGTGCTGGGTCCGTGGTTCGTAGACGCTGCGGATGTCCCTGATCCGCATGCCCTGGCGCTGCGCACTCTCGTCAATGGTGAGGTCACCCAGCAGGGGACGACGGGGAACATGATCAACGACATTCCGGCGCTGATCGAGTATTTGAGCAGCTTCATGACGCTCATGCCAGGCGACGTCATCCTGACAGGTACGCCGGATGGGGTAGTCAATGTTAGCGAAGGCGACGAGGTGGTGTGCGAAATCGAGGGGATTGGATCCTTGCGCAACACCATCGTGGGCGATTCTGTATTTGGGCGATAAGGATTCATCGTGCGCATTCAACATTTGATTGACGGCAAGGCCGTCGAGAGCAAAGACTATTTCGAGACAATCAACCCGGCTACGCAGGAGGTGCTGGCTGAAGTCGCCTCTGGTGGTGATGCGGAAGTCAACGCGGCCGTCGCCGCGGCCAAGGCTGCTTTCCCGAAATGGGCGGGGATGCCGGCAGCAGATCGCGCCCGCCGGATTCGGAAACTTGGCGACCTGATCGCGCAGCACGTTCCGGAGATCTCGCAAACCGAGACCAATGATTGCGGACAAACCATCTCGCAGACCGGCAAGCAACTGGTGCCACGTGCCGCGGACAACTTCTACTACTTCGCAGAAATGTGCACGCGGGTTGACGGTCATACGTACCCGACGCCGACGCACTTGAACTACACGCTGTTCCATCCGGTAGGCGTCTGCGCGCTGATCAGCCCGTGGAACGTGCCGTTCATGACGGCGACGTGGAAGGTCGCCCCTTGCCTAGCGTTTGGCAACACCGCTGTGCTGAAGATGAGCGAACTGTCGCCGCTCTCTGCGGCACGGCTGGGTGATCTCGCGCTCGAAGCGGGCATCCCTGCCGGGGTCCTGAATCTGGTGCATGGCTATGGCAAGGACGCGGGCGAGCCGCTGGTGGCCCATCCGGATGTGCGTGCCATCTCGTTCACCGGCTCCACCGTGACCGGGAATCGCATCGTGCAGGCCGCTGGCCTGAAGAAATTCAGCATGGAACTGGGCGGCAAGAGCCCGTTTGTCATCTTCGAGGACGCAGATCTGGACCGCGCCCTGGATGCGGCCGTGTTCATGATCTTCTCCAACAACGGCGAGCGTTGCACCGCCGGCAGCCGCATCTTGGTGCAGCAGAGCATTTACAAGGATTTCGCCGAAAAATTCGCCGAGCGCGCACGCCGTATCACGGTCGGCGATCCGCTGGACGAGAAGACTATCGTGGGACCGATGATCAGCCAGGGGCACCTTGCGAAGGTGCGCAGCTACATCGAACTCGGCGCGAAGGAGGGCGCGACGATGCTGTGCGGTGGCTTGGACCGCCCTTCGTATGCAGCGGAACTGGCCGGCCGTGTGAAGGCGGGGAACTTCGTGTGGCCCACCGTTTTCGCCGACGTCGATAACCGCATGCGCATCGCGCAGGAAGAGATCTTTGGCCCCGTGGCCTGCCTGATCCCGTTCCGCGATGAGGCACACGCGATCGAGCTGGCCAACGATATCGAGTACGGGCTGTCGAGCTATGTCTGGACGGAGAACATCGGCAAGGCCCACCGCGTCGCGGCGGCCGTCGAGGCTGGCATGTGCTTCGTCAACAGCCAGAACGTCCGCGATCTGCGTCAGCCGTTTGGCGGAACCAAGGCGTCCGGAACGGGGCGAGAGGGCGGCACCTGGAGCTACGAAGTCTTCTGCGAACCGAAGAACGTAGCAGTCTCGCTGGGCGACCATCATATTCCGCACTGGGGAGTCTAACCATGGGCAAGCTGGCACTGGCGGCCAAGATCACCCACGTACCGTCTATGTACCTGAGTGAGATGGATGGGCCAAACAAGGGCTGCCGACAAGCGGCCATCGATGGGCATGTCGAGATTGGTCGGCGATGCCGCGAGCTCGGCGTGGACACGATTGTGGTGTTCGACGTGCACTGGCTGGTGAACAGCGAATACCACATCAATTGCGGGCCGAGTTTCTCCGGTATCTACACGAGCAACGAGCTGCCCCACTTTATCAAGAACATGCCTTACGAGTATCCGGGCAATCCGGACCTGGGGCATCTGATTGCCGACGTGGCCAATGAGATGGGCGTGGCCACGCGCGCGCATAGCAACACAACGCTCGAACTCGAGTACGGCACGTTAGTGCCGATGCGGTACATGAATGCCGACCAGCATTTTAAGGTCGTCAGCGTGTCCGGTTGGTGTGTGTGGCACGACCTTGCCACCAGCGCCAAGCTTGGATTGGCGGTGCGTCGGGCAATTGAAGAGCGCTATGACGGAACCGTGGCCATTCTTGCCAGCGGTTCGTTGAGCCATCACTTTGCCGAAAATGGCACCGCCCCGGAATACATGCACAAGGTCTGGGACCCGTTCCTCGAACAGGTTGATCGACGTGTCGTGGAGCTTTGGGAAAAGGGTGACTTCAAGACGTTCTGCCCGATGCTGCCGCTCTACAACGAGAAGTGCTGGGGTGAAGGGGGCATGCATGACACGGCCATGCTGCTAGGCGCACTGGGTTGGTCGGACTACGACCAACCGGTGGAAGTGATCACGCCGTACTTCGGCAGCTCCGGCACCGGCCAGATCAATGCGGTATTCCCGGTCACGGAATTGAAGGAGTGACATGCCACATCTCGTGATCCTGTACTCGGGAAACCTGGAGCGTGACGTCGAGATGACCGGGGTATGTAATGGCCTGGCGCAAGCCATGCTGTCGGTCAAGGACGACGAGGGAAAGGCGGTGTTTCCGACCGGTGGCGTGCGGGTGCTCGCTTATCCAGCCCTCCATTTCGCGGTGGCGGATGGCGGGGCAGCCGGCAAAGACGCGGGCGAATCTGGCGAGTATGGCTTTGTCTATCTCAATTTGCGGATGGGTCGGGGACGCAGCGAGGCGGTACAGAAACGCGCGGGCGATGCCATCGCGGCCGCAGCGAAGTTGCTGCTAGCGCCACTGCTCGATAAGCGACGTATTGGCTTGACGTTCCAGATCGATGTGGGTCCCGAGGTCTTCGACGCAAAGTTCGGCAACCTCCATCCCTTATTTCAGAAGGTTTAGTGATGTTTAGCGAATCCCTCATTCAGCAGCTCGCCGCAGAACTGCATGAGTCCGAGAAATCCCGGGAGCAGGTCGAGCATTTCTCCAAGCGGTTTCCCGGGATCACCCTGGAGGACGGCTACCGCATCAGCCGCGCCTGGGTGGCTCTGCAACTCGCAGAAGGTCGCAAGGTCATCGGACACAAGATTGGCCTGACCTCGCGCGCGATGCAGCAAGCCAGCCAGATTTCGGAACCGGACTACGGCACGCTGCTGGACAGCATGTTGTTCACGTGCAAGGAAGGCGAAACCCTGGAGATTCCGGCAGCGCGCTTCATCGCGCCACGCGTCGAAGTGGAGCTGGCGTTCATCCTGAAATCGCCGCTGGAAGGCGCGAACGTGACGATGGCCGATGTCCTGGCTGCGACGGAGTATGTCACGCCAGCGATCGAGATCATCGATTCGCGTATCGAGCAGCTCGACCGCCAAACCAAGGTGATGCGCAAGGTATTCGACACCATCAGCGATAACGCGGCAAACGCGGGCATTGTCGTGGGTGGCAAGCAGGTGGCGCCTGCCGATCTGGACCTGCCGTGGTGCGGTGCCATCCTGCGCCAGAATGGCGTCGTCGAGGAGACCGGTCTGGCCGCCGGCGTGCAAGGCCATCCGGCGATCGGTGTGGCCTGGCTTGCCAACAAGCTGGCGCCTTGGGACGAGTATCTCCAGGCTGGCCAGATTGTGCTTGCCGGCTCCTTTACTCGTCCAGTCGTGGCCAAAGTCGGTGACACCTTCGAAGCGGACTATGGCCCGATGGGCGTTCTGAAGTTCCGATTCGTCTGAGGAGCGTAAATGGATATCCCACGCAACGCCTTCAAGGCAGCTATCAAGGAAGGCCGGGTTCAGATCGGTCTATGGGTTGGCCTCGCCGATCCATACGCGGCCGAGGCGCTCGCCGCCACTGGTTACGACTGGCTGCTGATTGACGGCGAACATGCTCCTAACGACGTGCGCCAGATTCTGGCCCAGCTTCAGGCAGTCGCACCTTATCCTGTGCAACCGGTTGTGCGCCCGGTCATTGGCGACGTCCCGCTCATCAAGCAGCTCCTCGACGTCGGCGCGCAAACGCTCCTGGTGCCCGTGGTCGAAACGGCTGAGCAGGCCGCAGAGATGGTGGCGGCCACTAGATACCCACCGCGTGGCATCCGAGGTGTCGGGAGCGCATTGGCTCGGTCCTCGCGGTGGAATCAGATTGACGGCTACCTGCACAAGGCCGACGACGAAATGTGTCTTCTCGTACAGGTCGAAACCATGAAAGGTTTGGCGAATCTCGAGGCGATCGCAGCGACCGAGGGAGTCGATGGCGTCTTCTTCGGGCCGGCTGACTTGTCCGCCTCCATGGGGCATCTTGGCAATCCGGGCCATCCCGATGTCCAGCGCGCGATTCTCGATGGTATCGAGGCCGTCCGACTTGCGGGCAAGGCGCCGGGCATCCTTACGGCCGACACGGCACTGGCGCAAGGCTACATCGAAGCCGGCGCGCTGTTTGTTGCGGTGGGTGTCGATACCACGCTGCTGGTCAAGGCCGCCAGGGAACTCTCCGGGAAATTCACAGGACACGCCCCGAACGAAAGTTCGAGCGGCTCGGTGTACTGAAGCTCTTAGCGGTAGGAAGCAATGCAACTGAACGATCAAACGCTCCTCAAGGTCACATGTCTGCTCGACGGGGCCTGGGTCGCCGCCGATGACGGCGCGTCTGCCGACGTACATGATCCGGCGACGGGCGAGAAGCTGGCTGTCGTCCCGATGATGGGCGCGGTAGAAACCGACCGCGCCATCCGTGCAGCCGCGGCGGCCTTTGCAGAGTGGCGGGAGCAGACTGCGGACAACCGTGCCGACATTCTGCGGGCCTGGTTCAACCTCCTGATAGCCAATCAGGAGGATCTGGCAATGATCATGTCGCGCGAGCAGGGCAAGCCGCTTGCGGAAGCCCGCGGTGAGATCGCCTACGCCGCCTCCTATGTCCAGTGGTTTGCCGAAGAAGCTCGCCGAATCTATGGCACGACGATTCCCTCGCCATGGCGGGACAAGCGAATCGTCGTCACGAAGGAGGCGGTTGGCGTTTGCGCGGCCATTACGCCGTGGAATTTTCCCGCAGCCATGATCACACGCAAGGTGGCGCCAGCGCTCGCTGCGGGCTGCACAATCATCGTCAAGCCCGCAATGGAGACCCCTCTTACAGCCTTGGCTATGTCGGAACTGGCAGTTCGGGCCGGCGTTCCGGCGGGTGTTCTGAATGTGCTAACAGGTGATGCACGAGCCATTGGGGGTGTGCTGACCTCCAGCCCCGAAGTCCGAAAGCTGACTTTTACAGGCTCGACCGAAGTGGGACGAATTCTCGCGGCCCAGTGTGCGCCGACGCTCAAGAAGATGTCCCTAGAGCTAGGTGGAAATGCTCCGTTTATCGTCTTTGACGATGCCGATCTCGATGCGGCCGTCGAAGGTGCCATGGTTTCGAAGTACCGCAACACCGGACAGACCTGCGTCTGCACAAATCGCTTGTTGGTGCATGACGCGGTGTACGACCAGTTCGTGGCCAAGCTCGTCGACGCCGTCAAGACGCTGCGCGTGGGCCACGGTCTGGAGCCCGATGTACAACAAGGGCCGCTGATCGACGGTGGCGCACTGCAGAAGGTGCAGGACCTGGTCGGCGATGCCATTGCCAATGGCGCCAGCGCTGTGACGGGTGGCAAGGTGCACAAGCTCGGCGGCACGTTCTATGAACCGACGGTGCTGGCTAACGTGACGGCGGGCATGCGCGTGGCCAAGGAAGAGGTGTTCGGCCCCGTGGCGCCAGTGATCCGCTTCCATACGGAGGACGAGGCGATCCGAATGGCGAACGACACAGAGTTTGGGCTCGCGGCATATTTTTACACGGAGAGCGCCAGCCGGGTGTGGCGAGTCTCGTCCGCGCTGGAGTACGGCATGGTCGGGATCAATAGTGGGCTGATCAGTACGGCGGTCGCGCCGTTCGGGGGCGTCAAGCAGTCGGGAATGGGGCGCGAAGGTTCCTCCTTGGGAATCGAAGAGTACGTGGATACCAAGTATCTATGTATGGGCGTGTAGGTCACGATAGCCCCTCATGGTCGTTGCATATCGCGTGCGACGACCTGTGGAAAATAAGCACCGACATAACGTACCCGGAAGAGGTGCGCTCAAGTAAGCAGTTTGCAAGGAGACCGTTGTGATGAAAAGTGCCGCACTCCAGTCGGCGTCCCCCATTTCTCAGACAGAGGCCCCGCTTCGCCGGTACCGTTGGGTCGTCTTGTTCGTGGTGTGGGGTGCCTTCCTCCTAAGCTACATCGATCGCGTTGCTTGGAGTTCGGTCGCCGCGCCGGTCGGCCAGTCCCTCGGTCTCTCCGTTTCGCTGCTAGGTGTGTTTGTGACTGCCTTCTATATCGGGTACGTCATTGCGAATGTTGTTGGCGGGATCTTGACCGATACGCTTGGTGGCCGGGCGACGCTGACGCTCGCGTTAGTCCCTCTCGGACTCGCGACATTTGCGTTCAGTGCCACCACATCCCTGTCCATGGGGATCGGCATCCAGTTCGCGATGGGATTGTTCGCTGGCGCGGATTATTCGGCGGGCGTGAAGATCCTCAGTGCTTGGTTCGGGAAGGAACGAGGCAAGGCGATGGGACTCTATACGACCGCGACGTCGCTGGCTGTCGTCGTCGCCAACGCGACTGTACCTCGGGCTGCCCAGTCAATTGGCTGGGGAAACGCTTTTCGCATTCTTGGTCTCATTACCTGCGCCTGGGCAGTTTTGGCCTTCCTGCTTATCCGGAATACCCCCGAAGGAACCAAGCCGAAAAAGGCAACTGGCAAGGATTTTCTGGCTCTGTTGCAGAACCGCAATCTCATTCTCCTCGCGATTGTAGGTTGTGGCGCGCTTTGGGGTACCGTCGGTTTCGGCGCATGGGGCAACGCGCTCATGACCCGCGAGTACGGCATTTCCCCGGTGACCGCCGGTGTCATCGCGGCTTGGTTCGGGATGGGAGCCGTTGTATCCAAGCCCATCTTGGGCTGGATCTCGGACGTCAGAAAAGGGGCGCGTCGTCAACTCTCTATTGCCTGCCTCCTCGGCTTTGGCGTCATGCTGATCCTGTTCGGTCACGCCTCGACCGTTACCGAATTCTTCCTCATTGCGCCGGTGCTTGGCGCAACCGCGTTTGGCTACACGCCTTTGCTGGTGGCCCAGGTGACGGAGGCCTCTGGCGACCGACTCGCAGGAGCCGCCGCGGGAATGACCAATGCCATCTGGCAGCTCGGCAGTGCGCTGTCGCCACTCCTAGTGGGTCAGATTTACGGTAACTCTCACTCCTTCGGTCTTGCACTCGGCGCACTGGCTGCGGGTCCGCTCATCGGCGCAGCGGTCATGACCATGACGCCCAAGGCCACCAACGGCTAACTGAACTCGCTGGCTCGCCATCTCGCGCCGAGCCAGCTCCGTCTTTCTAGGAACATGACCGACGAACGTCGCTCGTGCGAGGCCGCTCGTCCATATTTTCACAGTGTAGGACTTGGCCTATTTGCAGCGACTCAAACCTGTCCGTGACAAAAGGCGTCCCCGCCAGGATCCGGACCGATCCAGGAGAAGACAAGTGAAGAACCGATGCATTGAATGGTGCTCGTTTGCAATGCTTGCGCTGCCGGTGGGGTCAGCGATTGCGCAGCCCAATTGGGCACCCTCGAAACCCGTCCGGATGATTGTTCCGGTCTCCGGTACCACGAACGATGTGATCGCCAGAGAGGTGGCCTCCAGACTCGGTCCTGTGCTCGGGCAGCCGGTCGTCGTCGAGAACCGGCCGGGTGCTGGCGGTAATATCGGTGCGGATCTTGCCGCCAAGGCGCCGGCCGACGGCCACACCATCCTGGTTGGATACAACGGGCCCATTGCAATCAATCGCTCGCTCTTCGAGAGGATGCCGTTTGATCCGCTAAAGGACTTTGTGCCCATCTCATTGGCCGTCACGGCGCCACAGTATCTTGTCGTTAGCCCAACCCTGCGCATCAACACGGTACGCGGGTTGGTGGACTACGCCACCAAGCATCCGGGGCAGCTCTCTTACGGATCGATTGGGCCGGGTAGCGCCTCGCACCTCACCATGGAGATGTTTAAGGCGGCCGCACATGTTGACATGGTGCATGTCTCGTACAAGGGCTCAGGTGCCGTGATCACCGATCTTGTTGCTGGGAACGTAAAGGTAGCCTTTCTTGTTCCGGGAAACGTCCAGCAGTTCGTGAAGGATGCCCGCCTCAAGGTCATCGCTACGAGTGGCGCGCAGCGTTTTCGCAGCACCCCCGATGTCCCAACTCTTCAGGAAGCCGGATATCCCGGATTCATTGCCACGTCGTGGGTCGGCTTCCTGGCCCCGGCAAATACCCCAAAGCCGATTGTAGCGCGGTACCACACTGAAATTACCCGCATCCTGAACGCCCCGGACGTGAAGCAAAAGTTACAGGGGATGGAGTTCGAGGTGGTCGCCAGCAATCCGGAGCAGTTCGAGGAATGGATTCGCGCTGATGCGGCTCGCTGGGAAAAGGTCGTTCGCAGCGCAAATGTGAAGCTCGAGTAGCCGTGTCCGCCTCGCACGCGGCCGAGTGATTCCCTCCCGCGTTCACGATCACGCAAAGTCGGCTGACGGCCGATCCAATGACAAATACAGTGAGTCATGACCATTGCCATCGATGAAAAGTACTTGAACGATTGGTCTGGCGCCCGTTATGGGACGCCAGCCGGTCTAGAGCGTCCCCGATCGACGGACGAGCTTGCTTCGATTCTTCGTGCAGCGAATCAGTCCCGTCTACCGTGCGCGATACAGGGTGGTAGGACCGGTGTATCGGGCGGTGCGTCACCAGCAGACCACGAGCTGATTGTTTCTCTCGAGCGAATGAATCAGATTGAGGAAATCGATACTGCGTCGGGCATCGCGATCGTGGGCGCGGGTGTCGTGCTCGAGACCCTTCAGTCGGAGGCCGAAACGGTTGGCTGGACATTTCCGATCGACTTGGCCTCTCGGGGGACATGCCAGGTCGGGGGAAACGCATCGACCAACGCAGGGGGATGTCGCGTTATCAAATACGGGACTACCCGGGAATCGGTGCTCGGCGTTGAGGCGGTACTTGCAAACGGCGATGTTCTTGGGCCACCCAATCGGCTGTTGAAGAACAACGCGGGATATTCACTCTCCTCGCTGTTTATTGGGAGCGAGGGGACGCTCGGCGTGATCGGTCGACTCGCGTTGCGCCTGGTGCCTGTGCCGCCCGTTCGTCGCACACTGCTCGTTGCGTTGAACGATATCGCTAACGTTGCCGATGTTCTGGCGGCCGCAAGGCTGTCGCTGCGCGACACGCTGTCTGCGTTCGAGGTCATGTGGGAGGACTTTGTCGAAGCAGCGCTCCTGCTCCCAGGCAATGCACGGCAGCTTCCACCTTCGTTTTGGGGGCGTCGAGCCGTTCTGATTGAAGTGGAGGGAAACGACGAGGTTTCCACCGACTCCATGTTGGAACGCTATGTTTCCGCGCAGATGGAGAACGGTGCGCTGGTCGATGCAGTGCTTTCCGTGTCAAATCAGGATGCACAGAACCTGTGGGCAATTCGCGATTCGGTCGCGGAGATGCAGGCCGGGATGCGCCCTTATGTGGGCTTTGATCTCGGCGTGGCGCCGGCCAAGCACGACGCTGTAGTCAAGGGAGCCAAGCATGAGCTTTCACGTTCTCTGCCTCGGTGCAAGAGCGTCTTTTTTGGCCATGTGGGCGATGGGAACCTACACGCCGTTGTCGGGCCATGTGCCAGCGGCGAGGAGCGGGCGGAGGTTGATCGGATTGTCTACGGACTATTACCACCGCGTGAAAGCTCGATCACCGCGGAACATGGCGTGGGCCGCAAGAGAAAGTCGTTTCTCTTGCAGTCCCGAACCCAGACCGAGTTGAACGCGATGAAAACCCTTAAGGCGGCCATGGACCCCAACAATATTCTCAACCGTGGCCGCATCTTCGACATGCCGTAGTGGCATGCAATAAAACATCAGGAGACAAGTATGATTCGCCTCTTCCGCCGAGCGGCGCTCGCAGGGATCGGCCTAGCTATTTTTCAGGTGGCGGCTGCGCAGACGTATCCCAGCAAGCCTATCACCCTTATTGTCCCGTTCCCGCCCGGTGCGTCCGCCGATGGCATAGCGCGGATCCTCGCCAGGAAGATCTCGGCGTCCTTGGGCAAGCCGGTCGTCGTCGACAACCGACCGGGCGCCGGGGGAACGACTGGCTTGCTGACCGCTACCCATGCGGCGGCAGACGGATACACGCTGGCCATCGGTGCGACGGGCGCCATCGCGGTCAATCATCACCTGCCGGATGCTCCGCCGCTTGATCCAGAGAAGCAGTTGCAGCCGATTGCCAAGGTTGCGGACATTCCTCTCGTACTCATTGCGAGCCAAGCCTCTGGCATTCATACCTTGCAGGAACTCGGCAAGCTTGCCCAGCGGGATGGAGGCATCAGCTATGGCACTGCGGGTCAATTCACGTCTCAGCATCTGGCCGGTGAGTTGTTCGCGTCAACAGCAAAGGTTCGCATGACTGCGGTTCCGTACCGTGGCAGCACGCCAGCCTTGACGGACGTCATCGCGGGCCAGGTCCCGTTGGGAATCGTCGACCTCACCTCGGCCTTTCCGCACATCAAGAGCGGGCGAGTGGTACCGCTTGCGGTTACCGGCGCAAGTCGCGCAAAAGCAGCGCCCGATATTCCGACCGTCTCCGAGCAGGGCTACCCAGGCTATGTGGCCAGCGCTTGGCTCGGTCTGTTTGCTCCGGTGGGCCTACCCGACGCCGTCGCGCAGAAGCTCTCCGGGGAAGTCCGCTCGGCGCTTGCGGATCCGTCTGTGGTCCAGGAAATGACGCTTCTTGCTGCCGAACCCTCTTACCAGGACGCCGCGGAATTTAAGCGCTACGTCAGCGCGGAATCGAAGAAATGGGCAGCGGTTGTTGCGGGCATGGGCAAAGCGAAGGCCAAACAGTAATTGGCAGCAAATCTGTTTCAGTGGAGATAATTGAAATGCAACAAGTTAGCACCGGTGGTGAACTGCTCGCTGAGGGCCTGATTCGAAATGAAGTGAAGGATCTGTTTTTCATCCCCGGCATCCAGCTTGACTGGGCAGTTGAAGCCCTGCGCAAGCGTACCAACGAGATCAACCTCTTTGTGCCGCGCCATGAGCAGACCACGACGTACATGGCCGACGGATACTATCGCGCCACAGGGAAAGTCGGGACAGCCATGGTAGTGCCGGGACCTGGTGCGCTGAACGCCGGTGCAGGACTCGCGACGGCCTATGCGTCTAACTCCAAGCTCGTTTTTATCACCCCGCAGATCCATTCCACCGGCGTCGGCAAGGGCTACGGTCTGTTGCACGAGATCAAGGACCAGACGGGATTCGTCAAGGGCCTGACCAAGTGGCACACGTTCGTCGAGTCGGCGGACGCCATTGGAGGTGCCCTTGATGCCGCCTATCAGCAGGTCAACTCGGGTCGGCCTCGTCCGGTCGGTTTGGAAGTGCCGCACAACTATCTCCAGGCGAAGGTAGAGGGCGGCGCTGCGACACAGACGCGGCCCGTGCCGGAGCGTCCGACGCTGCCTGATGAGTCTCTTGTGGATCAGGCCGCCGCGCTCATCAATCAGGCAAAGCTCCCGGTCTTGTACGTCGGGGGAGGGATATTTACCTCCACTGCCACGGACCGACTGAAGGAAGTTGCGGAAAAAGTTGGTGCGCCGGTCGTCATGAGCGACAACGGGCGCGGCGCATTGTCGGATCGGCACAGTCTGGCTATGAACTCGCTGGCTGGCCGGGCGGTATTCCAGCATGCGGACGTCGTGGTCGTCATCGGCAGTCGGTTCGCGGATGTGCTGGTTCCCGCGGCGTCCTGGCCCAAGGGTACGGCGAAGTTTATCCATATCAATATCGATGCGGCGGATCTGACTCCGCCTCGCGCTCCGGATGTCGCGATCGTCGCGGATGCCGCAGAAACGCTGCAACGACTTAAAGACCGTTTGACGAAGCGGCAAGCCCTGTCCGAGGCGCAGTGCCTGGCGGTAAAGGAGTGGGCGCGGGCCCAGATCGACAAGATCCAGCCGCAGGCAGGCTATGTCAAGGCGATGCGTGACGCGCTGCCCGAGGATGGCATCTTTGTGAACGAACTGACGCAGGTCGGCTACCTGTCTCGTATTGCGTTCCCGGTCTATTCGCCGCGCACCTACATCGGCCCCGGCTATCAGGGTACTCTGGGATACGGCTTTCCGGTGGGGCTTGGGGCCGCGGTCGGCGGGCAGGGTAAGCGCGTGCTTTCGATCACGGGAGATGGCGGCTTCGGCTGGAACATGCAGGAACTCGCCACCGCCCGGCGTTATAACCTGCCGATCACGCTGGTGATCTTCAATGATGGCCACTACGGCAACGTCCGTGCCATTCAGAAGCGCGAATTCGGTGCAGAGGTGGCCGTGGATCTGGTCAATCCTGACTTCCAACTTCTGGCAAAGGCCTTCGGCATTCCGTCGGTACAGGTGGACTCGCCTGAAGCGCTCGGCGCGGCAATCAAGGAATCCGCGCGTGGTGACGGGCCGGTCGTCATCGAAGTGAAGATCGGCGAGGTGCCGAGCCCATGGCACCTGCTTCGACTGCGGCCGATGGCGGGTATGGTCGGCCAGGCGGCACCGGCCAACCCGCTGGACGGGGCATTCTGATGTTGTACGACAGGTACTACGCGTGTGGGGCGTTTCAGCCTTGCACCGGCTCTGGTCAGTTTTCCGTCCAGAACCCCACCACCGAGGAGCAGGAGTCCGTCGTGAAGGCGTGCTCCGACAGCGACCTTGACGCGGCCATCGACAGTGCGAAAACGGGCTTTTCCCTGTGGAGCAGAGCCTCGATGGAAGTTCGTCAGCAGGTCCTTGCAAATCTGGAAGCGGAAATCGCTAAGCGTTCCGAGGCGATCGCGGAGAGCCTCGCTCGGGAAATCGGATGTCCGATGTGGCTCGGCGCATTGATGCAAGTGCCGATGGCGCTCAAAGGCATTCAGTTTGCTCGGGAAGGCCTGGTCGAACTTCAGTGGAGTGAGCAGATTGGCAATGGCTTGGTCCAAAGAGTGCCTGTCGGCGTGATCGCGGCAATTACACCGTGGAACTTTCCGCTCCACCAAATTGTGGCCAAGGTGGCACCGGCCATCGCCGCGGGCTGTTCGGTTGTGCTCAAGCCGAGCGAATTGGCTCCGGGCGCCGCATTGCTGTTCATGGAGGCGGTGCATGCTTCTGGCTTGCCGGCCGGCGTTGTCAATATGGTGTGGGGAGGTCCAGAACTCGGAGAACGACTGGTTTCTCACCCGGACATCCAGCAGATCAGCTTTACGGGCAGCACCGCGGTTGGCAAGAAGATCATGGTCGCGGCCGCAGAGCACCTCAAGCGGTCCACCCTGGAACTCGGCGGAAAATCCGCAGCGGTCATTCTGCCGGATGCGGATCTGGAAGCGGCGCTCCCAGTGGTGCTACGCATGAGTGCTGTAAATTCAGGGCAGGCGTGTGTCAGTCAATCACGGTTATTGGTCCCGGAATCCATGCTGCCGGCAGTCGAAACCAAACTCGTATCGCTTGTGAAGACGTGGCCGATCGGTGATCCGCTCGATCCGGCGACACGACTCGGACCGGTGGCAAATGCACGACAGCATGCCCGGGTGACATCGATGATCGACGGGGCGCTTGCACAGGGGGCACGACTTTTGACGGGCGGAACAGGCCGTCCCGCAGGCCGGACCCACGGTTGGTTTTGTCCGATTACGATTCTCTCGAATGTCAAGCCGGATATGGAGATCGCCCAAGAGGAGGTGTTTGGCCCGGTGTTGGTCATCCTGACGTACCGTTCAGAAACTGAGGCGGTGTCGCTTGCCAATGGCACGCGGTATGGACTGTCGGGTGCAGTCTGGGCCGGTACCGTAGAATCGGCGACTGCTTTTGCACGAAAGATGAAAACCGGTCAGGTCGTCATCAATGGCGCTGCCCAGAATCTCGCCACGCCTTTCGGCGGTTGGGGCGATTCTGGGATGGGTCGGGAGAACGGCCGCTTTGGCATCGAGGAGTGCTTGTCGTATCGATCGTTGCACGGCGCTTAGCATATGCTGCTGGGCGTGTAATGGGGCCCCACACGAGTCATCGTGCGGGGCCTTTTCTTATCCCACGATTTTGACGTCGTCCAGCAGGTGGAAAAAAGAAACCGCATCCCCAGCCATCTAGGGTACGCGGTCAAGAGTACCGACCTGAGCAAGGGCGGTATTGAACGAAAACTTGCTGGTTGCCTCGGAGCTGGGCCTCGACGTCGGATCAGAAGATGTGTCGAATGCCAGAGGCGACGCCGAGCTGATTGCTCTTGCCTGGCAGTTCGGTCGCTGCGCCTCCCGAGACCTTGTTGAAGTCAACAGTCCCGTAAAGTTGGGTACGCTTCGACAGGGAGTACTCCGCAACTACCACGGCGGTGTAGCGCTTGCCGCTGTTGTTGGCAATGCCGTTCTTGTTGTCGATGCTGTCGAAGTAGAATGCTCCGGTCAGGGCTAGCGCGGGCGTCGCCCGGTAGGTAACGCCGGCGTATCCAATACGGTCTTCGCGAGGATTCGCAATCGCAGCGGCGGTCGATACCGTGATGCCGCGCGACGATGCGTTCATGTAGTTGTTATCGATGGCCCCTGTCCGATCTTTCCCTCCGATGTAGCCAGCGAGAAGCTTGGCATTTCCGATTGCATACTTGGTGCCGACGCTCCACATCTGCTGGCGATTGCCGGTTGCATCGCGAACTTCCTGATACAGAAAGCCAATCCCGGCGGGACCGAAGTCATAGGTCGCGCGGCCGCCCCAGTACTGGTTTGAATTAAGGCTGCCTGGCGTTTCGCCGAATCCATAGCTTGCTCCCACGCCCAATGCGCCGAACCTTGCGTCGTAGCTCGCGACGTTGTTGCTTCGAATTCGTGTGAGGAAGAACGGCCAGGAGTTCAGGTTGTAGTTCCCGATCGTGAGCGGGTCGTACTCTAGGAAGAAGTTGAACCCTTCTGTGTTCTGTCGACCGAGACGGATGGTTCCCGCAGCGGTGGACAATCCCACGAATGCCTTTCGACCGAACAAGGTTCCATTCTGATTCGCGGTTCCGGTGTCCGGATCGAAGCCGTTCTCCAGTTGAAACAAGGCTTTCATGCCGCTGCCGAGATCTTCCGTGCCGCGTAGTCCCCAGCGGCTATTTGTGATGGCGCCGTTCGCGAGCTCCAGCTTGCCATTGTTTGCGGCATTGGCATTGGTGGTGTAGCGAATGCTCTGGTCGACGATGCCGTACAGCGTGACGTTACTCTGTGCAATTGCGGCCGCAGGGACCAGCGCAAGATGCGAAGCGAGGATTGCGGCAGCGTTTATTGTCTTCGGTTTCATGTTGTTGGTAGTGCTGTACTCTCGTGGTTAATGAATACGATCTAAGGCAATGACGTCACTGTTCTGGCTTGAATCCCGAGGCTTTGAGCACAGGCGCCCATTGCGCGAGATCGTCGTTCTGGGTCTTGCGGAATTCGGACGTGGGCTGGTAGGCGACTTGGATCAGCTGAGCGTTGAGGCGCTCCACCAGTGTCGGGTCAGTCATGGCTTTACCGGCCGCGCGATCGATCTGATCAATTAGGTTCGCAGGGACCTTCGACGAGACAAAAAGTCCCGTCCATCCTTCAAGATTGACGCCTTTGATGCCCTGCTCGCCGACAGCGGGAATGTCGGGTGAAAGTGCATACCGAGCGGTGGTGAGCGTTGCGAGGATGCGGATCTTCCCCCCGCGGTGGTGAGGAATCTGGTCGACGATAGTATCGATGCCGGCCGGAAGATGGCCGCCGGCTAGATCATTGACCATCGGTGCACCGCCTTTGTATGGCGCGTGAACCCAGCCAATTCCCATAGCCTTTCCGAGAACCAGTCCGGAGAAGTGACTGAAACCGCCAGCTCCAGAACTTCCGTAACTTGCTTCGCTCGGATGCTCCTTCATCCATGACCTCAACTCCGTCATATTCTTGACGGGCGAGTTGGTCGGTACGGCGATGGTAAACGGGTAGGCGATCAGTCTGGAAATTGGTGTGAAGTCGTCGGCCAGTTTGTACGGGAGCGTGTCCGCGTATATCAGCGATTGCAGTGTCGTGAGCGCATTGGGCGCGACCAGGATGACACTGCCATCTGCAGGGGCGGTTTTGACGTACGCGGCTGCAACACGACCGCCAGCGCCTGGACGGTTCTCGACGATGACCGTCGTCTTCAGCAGCTTTTGCATCGGTTCAGCAATCGAACGCGCAACGTAGTCGACACTTCCGCCCGGCGGATAGCCAACGACGAGACGGACGATCGGTGGAAACTTGTCGTCGGCCGTTGCTGAGAAGCTCAGCAGAAATAGCGCCGACGCGAGTGACACAGCGGACATGCGGTTAATACCCATACACGGTAGCTCCGTATTCGAAAGGTGAAGTGAGACTGCGATATGAGTGTGTAGGTCGGCTGCTGGCGCCACCATTGCAGGCGGGTAATCGTGATTGCATTACTCAATCAGAGGGCTCGCTTGGCGAGGCAGGAGGGAAGGTGGGCAAGCACTGCTCTAGTGCGATTGAGGCGGCGGTATGCGGCGATGCATCGAATCGGTGCCGTGGTAGATCATTTTCCGATCGACATTTCGCGGCAAGAACTTTGCCGAAGATGGGGGCGCTGACAACAAAGATCCGCTAGCCGTCTACCTGATTGCACTTCGGGATCATTGCACTGCCGCAAGCACTGCAATGCACCGATTCGACGCGTCGAACGCGGCGCAAAAATCCTCGGCCTGGACGCCTGAGCAGGTGTCGCGCGCGGCCAACAAAGGGTTAGCTCTACTTACCGTGGAGATAATGTGCCCAGCGATGGGGTGGTTTCGTGGCGTTGAGGACAAATCGGTAGGCGGCCAGAAAGACGAGGGTTCCGCTTACGTTGGCGTGCCCGATTGCCATAGGCAATCGCGATTGCTTCTGCGCGGTAGGCATATGAAGGATTGCGTAACAAACTTACTGAGCGCCCCACGTATTGCAGCATCCCGGGCCCCTGTATGCCCCTTCGCGAGCATGTCGAACCGAGACCTGTCATAGAGCGTGTGGGTTGCGTCCCCAACGCAACGACATGAGCTGAAGAAATGAGAAGTATGAACGGTGGATCAGAGGTGACAGTCAAACCATGGAAGCTCATCCTGGCAGCTACGATTGGCAATGCTCTTGAGTGGTACGACTTTATTGTCTACGGATTTCTGGCGGCGACTCTGAGCCGCCTGTTCTTTCCGGAGAGCGACCCAAAGGCTGCTCTTCTTTTGGCAACGCTGAGCATCGGAATCGGCTTTATCGCCCGTCCCATCGGAGCCATTGCATTGGGGATCTACGCCGACCGCGTGGGACGCAAGCCGGCAATGACGCTTGTCATCTTGCTGATGTTCATCTCCACCGCAATGATCGCGTTTGCGCCCACGTACTCGCAGGTTGGAATCTGGGCGACGATCCTGATCGCGTGCGCAAGGCTACTGCAGGGGTTCTCTGCGGGTGGGGAGTTCGGCAGCGCGACGTCATATCTAATCGAGTTTGCGCCTGCACACCGAAAAGGCTTCTATGGAAGCTGGCAGATGTTTGCCCAAGCGTCAGGAGCGCTGCTGTCGACGCTGGTTGGTGCGATGCTGTTCAAAATTTACACGCAGGAGCAGGTCGATAGTTGGGCGTGGCGAATCCCATTCCTTCTCGGCTTGCTTATAGGCCCAGTCGGACTATACATTCGCCGACATCTGGACGAGCCGGAGGCGTTTTCGGAAACGAAGCACGATCCCATCCCGTTCAGTGCGCTTTGGCGCTCGTATTCTCCACAACTTATGGCGGGAACCGCGGTGAGCGCCGCCATCAATGTCATGTCCTATGTGATCGTGACTTACTTGCCGTTGTACGCTAAGCAGTCTCTCGGCATGCGGGAGGGGGATGCGTTTCTGGTGCTCTTGGCGGCCGTAGCACTACGTATGGTGTTGATTCCAATGTTCGGCGTTCTTTCCGACAGAATGGGGCGGCGTCCGGTTCTCTTTAGTGCGTTGTTGCTGTTTTCGGCCACGATTTACCCGGCATACGGCTATGTCATTGCGCATCCTACCGTTAGCGCGCTTATGGCTGTCGAGATCTGGTTTGCCTTACTTATCGCTGCAGCATATGCGCCGTGTCCGACGTACCTTTCGGAATTGTTTCCCGTACGGGTGAGAGCAACAGGGCTGTCGATCGCCTATAACATTGCAGCCACAGTGTTTGGTGGCTTCTCCATCTTCATCGTCACGTACATTCATCAGCAGACGGGAAGCCAGTTGGCGCCGGCACACTACGCTGTCACTTTCTTTGTCCTGGCCATGATCGCTGTGTTCCTCGTAGGTGCGAGCGAGACGGAAACCGTGGTTGGGTTGCCCCAGGCAAAGGGCGAAGCGTCTTAGTCCACGTTCCGCGGGTCGATGGCCAAGGCCTTTTGGAGGGCGATTGCCATCGACCGTCAGGACAGCAGGTCTCAGAGTGGCACGGCGTCAACGTTATATTCGAACGGCCACTCAGGGCGAGAGCGGACCAGTGGCTCGCTGAATTGCTCGTCGATGTGGGCCTTCGCATCTTCGCGGTTTGCGAGCGCCAGGTTGTGGAAGCGCTTCGCGTTTTCGGCGGATCCCCGAACAATGCGCAGTTCGCGATGGGCAATGCGAAACGCACCGGCCAAGTTCACCGAAAGCCTAGGCGCGCGAGTCAGTAGTCCGGTAAATAGGTTACGAGATCCGCCTCCGAAGCTGGATCGAAAAGTAACCAGTGCGTGACCACCATAGCTGCCGAGGCCGGAAAGTGGACAGATAATTTTCGGTCAAGTAGCTGTGCGCTTTGACCCAGGAAGCTAAACTCAAGAGCGAGTGCTCGGCAGTTTGCGAGCTCAACTTGGCTACGGGCGCGGTCCGGGCGAGGCCAGCACGATCTGACGCGATGTCTGAATCGACGCCCCATCAATTCGTACAAGACCCCTGTTGATCAAGGCTTCGATGCTAAACCACGGTATTTGCTCATAACGGGCCGTCATAGTATTGAAGATACTGACGTGTCCGGTAAATTTGCCCGTGAAGGCAGCGAATTGCAGTAGCGCTTGATGCCCTTCGCGCAGGCTCGAAATGATCATTCGCTGGCGAACCGTTAATACGGTCGGTCGACTAACGTGCGGCGCCACGTCGCCTCCGTAATGGAATTCGAGCATGCCATGATACCCGCTACGTCGGCCATCCGTCGTTTCACTGCAAGTATTTTTGTGTGCCCACTGCCGTGGTGAATGCGGCACGGGCGCAACTGGCACCGGGGCGAACCGGCACCAATCATGGAATGCCCAAAAGCCAATGCGCCATCGAAAAAATGATGTCTTATAACCTAACGAGATGCACTTGGCTCATCGTGCTTGTCAAGTGCCGGATTGGCACCGTCTTTCGAATGCACGGATGCAGCGTGGTCAGCCTTCTGACGCTTGATAGTTTGCTCGCTGGGCGGGTACTCGCCGTTCTTTTTGGTGTAAGTGCCATCGTGCTTGGATTTGGCAAGCTCCTTCTTGACCTCCGCACGGCTGCGACTCTGTGAGGAATCGCTGCTGCCTTGCGCAAAGGCGGGCAGCGCGATGCTGGCCGATAGAACGACGGCAAATGCGATACCTTTCATTTGACTGACTCCTGTCCCGGCTGACGCCGAATATATGCCTTTAGGGAATTAAACCTGTTATCGAATCTTAGATAACGGTCTGTTCCTTTATAGCGATCCAAGGCTTCCGTCTCGTTGAATGATGATTACAAGTTTGTAATGTTTAAAATAAGCGGTTGTCGTATTTGCTCTCAGCAAAGGGCCAGCGTGGTAGGTTGTTTGGTCAAGTAAGCAATATGTCACGCTACCGCCATAAGGCTCCCTCATCCTCTCGGCTCCAATCAGGGAGGAAGTCACAATGAGAAGAATTGCGGCAGTTGTGCCGGCTGTGATGTCGATCGCCCTCGCAGCATGCGGCGGTGATGGTTCGAACAACGGAGGGTCCCCCGTTACGCCCACGTCGCCACCCCAGGCGGCGGCTCCGACCAAAAACGTGGTCTTTTTCCTGGGCGACGGCATGGGTCTGACCACGCTCACCGCTGCGCGCATCTACAAGGTTGGCGAAGAAGGCGACCTGACGATCGACACGATGCCGGAGAGCGGATTTGTCCGCACGTACTCGAACGATGCGCAGGTGACCGACAGCGCGCCGTCGATGGCAGCGTACATGACCGGCGTGAAAATGAACAACGAGGTCATCTCGATGACCCCGGAAACTCGCGCCACCGATGGCAGCGGCAAGGCCTACGTGTCGGGTGCCGACACCACCTGCCCGTCCAGCGGCAATGGCGCTGCCGTGCCGACGCTGCTGGAACAGATGAAGGCTGCCGGCTACGGCACAGGCGTGGTCACGACCACACGCATCACGCACGCCACGCCGGCGGCCACGTATGCGCACATCTGCCATCGCGACGGCGAGAATGCCATCGCCGCGCAACTGGTGCCGTCGAACGCAGGCTTCAATGGCGCATTGGGCGACGGTGTCGACGTGATCTTCGGCGGTGGCCGCCAGCATTTCCTGGCAACCACTGCGGGTGGCAAGCGTACCGACGGCCGCGACCTGGTCAGCGAGCTGAAGACCGCCGGCTATACCTATGCCGCCAGCAAGACCGATTTCGACAAGATCACGGCCAGCAATTCGAAGGTGGTCGGCCTCTTCAATTCCAGCCACATGGAATACGACCTCGACCGCGATCCGGCCAAGGAGCCGAGCCTGGCCGAAATGACCGGCAAGGCCATCGACGTGCTGGCCGCAAAGAAGAAGGGCTTCTTCCTGATGGTGGAAGGCGGCCGTATCGACCACGCGTTGCATGAAACCACGGCCCGCAAGGCGCTGCAGGATACGGCCGCATTCGACGACGCGCTCAAGGCCGCCATCGACAAGCTCAATGTGATCGACCCGGGCTTGAAGAACACGCTGATCGTCGTTACCGCCGACCACGACCATACGCTGGTGCTGAATGGTTACGCCAAGCGTACGGGCAAGACCAGCGATAGCAATCCGGGCGTGCTGGGTCTGGTGAAGGACTACGTCACCGGTTCCCTGAAACTCGACAGCGGCGGCAATCCGTTCTCGATCATCGGCTTCGGCAACGGCGAGAACCGTCCTGCCACGCGCACGGCGCTGACCGACGTGATGGTCTACGAGAAGACCTACCACCAGGAGGCCGTGATCCCGATGCCTGTGGGCGGCGAAACGCACGGCGGTACGGACGTGTTCATTGGTGCGATGGGCAATGGCGCCACCAACTTCTCGGGTGTGATGGACAACACCGAAGTCTTTGGCCTGATCAAGAAGTCGATCGGACTCTGAGCCCCAGCAACCAGAACGGAATACCGACCATGAAAATCACGACCCGTATCGGTCTGCTGGCCGCCGCTGCCGCCAGCGCATGCCTGTCCCTGCCGGCGCACGCCGCAGGCGAGGCCAAGAACGTTATCTTCTTCCTGGGCGACGGCATGGGCCCCGCCACCGTCACCGCATCGCGCATCTACAAGTACGGCGAATCGGGCCGGCTGACGATGGAATCGCTGCGTCGCACTGCTCGCATCAAGACGTTCTCGAACGACGCGCAGACCACCGACAGCGCACCGTCGATGGCGGCCTACATGACCGGCGTGAAGATGAACAACGAGGTCATCTCGATGTCGGCCAATACGGTGGCCACCGCCCCAAGCGCCGACGTCAACGGCAACCGCACGATCAATAACTGCGCCCCGACTAACGGCACGACCGTACCAACGCTGTTGGAGTTGGCCAAGGCCAAGGGCAAGGCCACTGGCGCCGTCACCACGACGGAACTGACGCACGCCACGCCCGCCGCCACGTACTCCCATATCTGCCACCGCGATGCGCAATACCATATCGCGGCCCAGGCTGTGCCGGGTGGCGTGGGCTTCAACACCGCGCTTGGCGATGGTGTGGATGTGCTGATGGGCGGCGGCCGCAACCACTGGACGCCGTACGACGCCACCACCAATACGCGTGGCCGTTTCGATGGCCGCAATCTGCTGACGGAGATGGCGGCAAAGGGCTACACCGTGGCGGCGACCCGTGACGAGATGGCGCGGGCCAACGGCACCAAGCTGATCGGCCTGTTCAGTTCGACAAGTCATCTCGAGTACGAGATCGACCGTGTGGCGGGCCGGGGTCAGGGTGCCACGCAGCCTAGCCTGTCAGACATGACGGCCAAGGCCATCGAACTGCTGTCGAAGAATAGCAACGGCTACTTCCTGATGGTGGAAGGCGGACGTATCGACCACGCGCTGCACGGCACCAATGCCAAGCGTGCGCTGGAAGACACCATTGCCTTCGATGACGCCATCAAGCGTGCGCTGTCGCTGGTGGACCTGTCGAACACGATCATTGTGGTCACGGCCGACCATGACCACACGATGACCATCAACGGCTACTCTCACCGTGGCAACCCGATCCTGGCCACTGCCACGGATTACAAGACGAAGCAGACCGCCAAGGCTGCCGACGGCATGCCGTACACGACGCTGGTGTTCGGTAACGGCGGTACGCCGCGCAAGGCTACACGCGACGACCCGTCGCTGGTGGACACGACCGCCGACGGTTACCTGCAGGAAGTGGGTGTGAACCTGGGTACTCCGGGTTCGGAGACGCACGGTGGCGGCGACGTTATGCTGTTCTCGACCGGGCCTGGCAGTGCGCCACTGAAAGGCACGCTCGATAACACCAAGGTATTTGGTGTCGTGAAGTCGGCGGCCGGTCTGTAAGCCGGGTCTTGTCGCCCAGGATGCGCGCGCATTGGTTGCCGGTGCGCGCGCATCGTCGTTGCAATGTCTCTATCGTTTCCGTCATACCCATGAAGCATTTCATTCAGACCTTCCTGTTGGCGTCGCTCGCGGCGGGCGCCACGTCCATCGCTGGTGCTGCCGGCGCCGCCAGCACGGCCGACACGTCGCCGCTGGCCCTGCGCGTACAGCATGAGTTGTCGGTGCTCGGCAACGACGGTGTCAAGCGTGATATAGCCTTCAGCGAGCAGGTCTACCGAAGTGGCGATGCCGTCTGGATCGAACGCGAGATTCCCGCGGCTGTCCAGCACAAGCATCATGCCGGCGAGAAAGTGGAGAACGGCCACAAGCACCTTGACACCGCCACGGCGGCCCGCTGGATCGCGCGCCAGCCCGACGGAAAGTTGCTGGTACGGCTCGTCAGCGACGAGAAGCGCCGCACGTTCGAAGTCGGCCAGGGGGACTACGGCAATGTCGGATTTGATGGATCGTGGCCTGCGGCGCGCCATCTGCTCGATCCCGCCTTGCTCAAGACCATGAAGGCCGAAGGCCCGGTGCGCGATGGCGTGCAGGTCTATAGCGCACGCCGCGGCAACGACCGGCTGACGGTGCAATGGGACGTGGCCAACCAGTATCCGCGTGTGGTGCAGTCACGCAGCATGGACGGCACCCAGAGCAAGATGACGCGGGTCAGCCGCGTGACACTGCCCGCCTCGGCGCCATGGGAGCGCGCCCGCAAGTATTCGCAGGGCGAGTATTCCGATTTATTGGACTGATGCTGTCCGAGGGAGCCATTCGACGGAGCGACCCATAGCGATTGAGTCGAGGGCTTGGCCATCCCGCTCTACGCTCGTAGCCACAAAAGCGTCGTGGTTTCGTAAACGTAGAGCTTCGATCCCTTGTTAGCGACATCTACCAAGGGATCTTTTTTTCGGGATCACCGATTTCCTGTGATGGCTATCTGGGGCCGGCGCTACGCACGCGTGCAGTCGCCCAAGTACGTCGCGATATCGATCGCGAGGCTTCACGCATAGCCTCTGCTAACGAAATCCTCAACCATCAGCACCTCTGTGGGGATGCTCAGGTACGTGTAGCTAACCTTCACCTTGTCGTAAAGACGCTTGTTATTGGTGATGAACTGTTCGCAGCCGCTGGCATAGATGCTGTGGGCCACTTCATGCCTGAGAGGGCGTGGCTGTCTGACTTGCTCAGGCAAATATGACGTCTCATCCAAGAAGCCCATGGTGAGTTCGATTGCGCGCTGGAGCACGGGGAAATGGTAGGAAATCGTGGGCCAGTAGATGTCGCTGACGCCATGGGCCCTGCATATCAGCGGCAGATCACTGCGAAGAAGCAGTTCTAAAAGGAGGTTCTCTCGGTCCTCTGAATTCGCCAGGAAATCGCTTGGGAGGTTGGGCATCTGGTTTGAGATATCTTCGCAAACGTTCGCTTTCTTTACGAAATCCCGCATACACCAGTCGTTCTTCTCGACAACCGGCTCTCTTCGATAGTGCCGCATGACCCGAAGAAAGCAATCGAGTGGCTGTTCTTCTTTCGTAACCATCGGGCCTAACGTCGTCGGAGACATTTGCACGTTCCGGCTAATTCGAGAAACATTGTCTATCTCGCAGAAAGCGGACGCTAACCGATCAAGCGAGGGAGTATCCGAAGGTCTTGCGAGTGTCGCGGCAATCTCTTCCATGTGCGCCGGGCTATAAGGAAACTCATGACGATCGGAGAGCACGCTCACTTTGGCTTGCAAAGCTTGGTTCGTTCCCTCGTGAAGGTACGCAAAGAGGTTGTAATCCAGGTAAATTTTCATGCGATGGAGTTTGCGCATTGTTGAGCGCGCTTATACGTTTGGGAAAGCTGGCCGAACCTGAAGTCGGCGCGCTCGCGCTGCACATGGGAGCATTGGGGGTCTTACTTCTTCGACAGTTGGAGGATTCTGAGCACGATGAGTGCGAAGGCAGTCGCGATGATGGCTGTCACCGCATGGCCCATGCCGGCGGCCACGCCGATGGCGGCAGCAATCCAGATGCTCGCGGCAGTTGTGAGCCCCCTGACATGTGCCCCATTGTCCGGCTTCAGGATCGCACCCGCGCAAAGGAATCCAATGCCTGACGTGAGACCCTGAAGCACGCGGCTCATATCCGCGAGCTGCACGCCTGCCTGGAGGGGAACCACGACAAAAACGGATGCTCCCAGTGCGACGAGCATGTGGGTGCGAACGCCTGCGGATTTTCCTGAGCTCTCCCGCTCGTACCCCAGCAACCCCCCCAAAACGATCGAAACGGTCATTCGAACGACCGCGCGTACCGCCTCGGCAGCATTTGCGAGATCGGAGAATTCCGAGCCCAATGTGCGGATGATGTCGTTCATTGCGATGGCGTCTCTGGCTGTGCTCTGATAATGGCCAAAACAGTCTATGTCCCAGAAGATGACTGTCAGATTGCAGAGCAATGACACGACCGGATTCGCTAGCTTGGGGCAAGATTAACAACGTATTACATTTCGGCAATAAAGCCTGACAAGGAGAGGGGAACCTTAGAATGCCGGCCATTACTGCTCGTTTCGCGCCAATGTGTCCATTTGAAGTGCGCGACATTCTCCTCCAGCCCCCGAAACGCATGACCGATTCTTCATTTTCAACATCTCAACCCGCTGGCCTCTCGAGGGCGTTGGACAATTTTCTGACACGCCACCGCATCGGCGTTTGGCGGGTGGTCGTGACGTTCGTCCTGGCAAGTCTGCTCTTTGGTCATTCCCGTTGGGACGGTACTTGGGTGTCACCGTTGCTGCTGACGCTCGGGATGTTGGGGGTGAGCCTGGCCACTGTCGGACGGCTCTGGTGTGCGTTGTATATTTCCGGGCGCAAGAACAATACGTTGGTGACCTCGGGGCCATATTCACTGTGTCGTCATCCGCTCTATGTCTGCAACTTTCTGGGCATCATCGGACTTGGGGCGATGACTGAGTCTCTGGCGGTTACCGCAGTCCTGGCGCTCGCATTTGCCCTCATGTACCCGGCGGTAATCCGGACCGAGGATCGTTTTCTGGCCTCCACCTTCCCGGAGTTTGCCGAGTACGCACGCCGAACTCCAGCGTTCTTTCCCCGTCTGTCGCTTTATAGGGGGGAATCGACTTGGACTGTCCATGTGTCTTCCTTTCAGCGCAATATTGCGGACTCAGTCTGGTTTCTCGGCTTGTCGGTGGTCGTGGAGTCGTTTGATCTTTTCCATGACGCGGGCGTCCTCCGGGCGGTCGTGACGCTCGCCTGATGCGGGGAACTCCGCATACACGTACAGCGATGCACTACGCTCACGTCTCCGATTCTGTTGTCGAGAGCATGCTGGTGATGCTGGTCGGCCTGATCGTCCTGTATGCGGGATTCGCAATTTATTTGCGGTGGAAACATGGGCCCTCACCCAAGCGCAAGACTGTCGAGGGACGAAAGCGCCACCCCAAAACGAGTAGGCGAAAGCGATAGTCGTAATCTGGTCTTAATATTGATGATCGCGAATTCATGTAAACTTCGACGACGGCCCAGCCGTTAGTACTCCAACCCCCAGCCCCCCACACAGTTTCCCCAAGGAATGCGACGTTTCGTTCTGATCTTCGTGCTGCTCATCCTGCCGTTCCAGTTTTCCTGGGCGGCAGCGGCACGCTATTGTCAGCACGAGAAAGCCACGGCCACTTGGCATCTTGGGCACCACGAGCACCGTCATCAGCAGCCGGAAGGTAAAACGGATGCCGAGAAAAAGCCGTTCGTGGATACGGATTGTGGGGTGTGCCATCTCGCTTCCCTACAGTTCGTCTATGGGCAGACGCAGGACGTGTTGATAGCGAATCGGGTCGAAGTGACCGATACTCAGCATGCGTCCAAGTTCTCGTCCCTGAACGCAAGGGCGCCTGATCGCCCTCAGTGGCAGCGTCTCGCTTGATCGGCGAGACGACGACTCTTTTTCTCCTTTCGTCTCTCGCCGAATTCTCCTGGTCAAAAACCTTGGTGCAATTCGATGCGAAGACTATTTCTGCCGCTAGGGCTGGCGGTAGCATTTCTCAGCCCAAACTTTGCTGTAGCGCAATCTGACAACGGTACGCCTGTCGCGCCCGCGTTTCCTATGGAAGCGACGGGACCGTTGACACTCGAGGCCGCGTTGTCGCTCGCCGCAGGAAGCAATTTCAGCTTGTCCGCTGCGGCCAAGGAATTGGATTCCACGGAAGGCGGCATCATGCAGGCGCGGGTCATTCCGAACCCGGAACTCCAGACGCTGGTCGAAGACACGCGGAAATCCACCCGTACCTCCACCGCCCAGATGAATATCCCGATCGAACTGGGCGGGAAGCGGTCGGCCCGTATCAATGCCGCGGAAAGAACGCGCGAACTGGCGCAGGCAACGCTGGCCGGTGTCCGTGGCGACATCCGGGCACAAGTGATCGAAAGCTTTTTTTCCGTCTTGATCGCACAGGAACGCGTCAAGCTGGCAACTGGCTCCGCGGATATCGCTGCGCGGGGCGCGCAAGCTGCTTCACGCCGCGTCGCGGCCGGCAAGATCTCCCCGGTTGATGAAAC